>ENA-OQJX01000140-OQJX01000140.1-human-gut-metagenome-genome-assembly--contig:-NODE-140-length-48227-cov-6.335301_pt1 | contig 48227 bp, 41 predicted proteins | sample MGYA00242615_ERZ504782 | MGnify/ENA primary metagenome ERZ504782 (study PRJEB26092, sample SAMD00036354) | human gut metagenome | host: Homo sapiens | study: EMG produced TPA metagenomics assembly of... | reverse complement strand
CAGCAAAAAGGAATCCTCCCACACCGGCAACCGTGATACCTGGTAACATAAATATTTCCAGCAGGATGAGTACGATGCTACAACCATTAGGAAAGCGATGATGAACGTTTCAAATATCATATAGGCACTTGTTTTATCGTTTGTTTTTCAGATAATTGATCTCTGCATTACGGCTTTCTTTTCCAATTCGCCGGGTTGTTCCAGCAAAGCATTCAGTTGTTCTTCCGCTTGCAGGATGGTAGGCTTCAACTGCTCTTTGCGGGCCGTGTTGCCTTGGGCATAGGAAGTGCGCAGACCATCGAGTTTTTCATTCAACTCTTTGATCTGTTTGTTCAAGGTAACTACTTTTTCGTAATAGCTCTTTGCTTCTGGGCTGTTGATCTCATCGAGCTTGTAATAGACGATATTACCTGCGATGATGAATTCAAAATCCTTTTCGATCTTTTCCTCTCCGTAGGGTATTTCCATATGGGACAGGCGAATCAGATCGGTATAGTCGGAACCTTCCTTCCAGGAATCCCGGATGGAAGTTATCGCGGCACGGGCCCGTTTCATTTCGATGTCTTCGCTTTCCACTCGTTTGTGCTCCGGGTTCGGGATAAAAAGATAGACGCAGGCTTTACCCTCCGGCTGGAAACGGTCGGATACGAACCATCCCAATCCTTTTACTTCGTCGAAGACCATCATATAATCGTTGTAGGGCGAATTGAACGGCATACCCAACTGCTCTGGTGCCAGATAAGTGTCGGAATTGATGTTGTAGCGGGTGACAAAGAGGTCATAACCGCCAATCGAACCGTTCCCTTTGGAAGAATAATAGATTGTAGCGCCATCGGAAAGGACGAACGGGTAGTTGTCGTCATCATTGCTGTTGATATTCATCGGTAACTGTTTTTCGTCACCCCATTCGTCCATAAGCATGGACTGGGTGAAAAGGCAATAATGGTCGTTGTCCGTCGAATGTGCATAGTAAATCTTGTCGCCTTTCTGGTTCTTGTATACGGTCGAACTTACAGGCTCGTTTGTCTGGAAAAAATCTTTGTAGGAATCGAGTGTGCCGCTTTCTTCACTCAAGATATAGGCGGAAAGGAAATTGTCTTTGTCCACGACCAGGCTATCAATGATCTGAATGTCTTCCACCTTTTCCATCATGCGTTGTGCATTGTTTGCCAGATCGAGCTTGGCTTCGAACGCTTGTGGGTCCTGTTTTTTCTTTGCCAGCAGGTTGATGTATTCTTCTAGCATTTCTCCGGCTTGGTCGAAACGATAGGTCTTGTAGTAGACTTCGGACATATAACGGTATGCTTCCTGTACTTTGCGTTTGACAGCTACTTTCAAATGCTTTTCCGCACCGGTCAGATCGCCGGTCTCGTAGCAGCAGACACCATACCAATGATTATAGGAGGAATTGCTTGGCGCTTGCTTAACCAGCTTTTCAAAGGCGGGTTTGGCCTCTGCGTACTTTCCTTCGTTGTATAATTTTTTTGCTTCAGCCAGACTTTGTGCATGCAGCCCGCCGCAGAGTAACGTAATTCCTATTGTGTAAAACAGTTTATTAGATAACCAATTCATCGATTTATGATTTATGAATTATGATCTATGATTCGGATTTATGGCTTATAATTCATAAATCTAAAATCATAAATCATTACTTTTGTGTCCGATTACAAAAATAGGAATTAAAATCAAGAATCAAAACCCTTATTTTTTAATTCTTAATTTTTAATTCTTAATTAGTAAAGTATGGCAAAGTTGACAGAAGAGGAACTCCTGTTTCGTAAAGTAGAAGAGAAAGTCAAGAAGGCGATATTCGAATACGGCCTGATTGTGGATGGCGACCGCATATTGATCGGATTGTCGGGGGGGAAAGATTCGCTGGCGCTGGTGGATCTGCTCGGACGCCGTTCCAAGATATTCCGGCCCCGGTTCGAGGTGGTCGTGACACATATCGTGATGTCGAATATTCCTTATCGTTCGGATATCAGTTACTTGAAAAGCCGGGCAGACGAGTACGGCCTTCCCTTTTTCGTGCATGAGACGAGTTTCGACGCTTCGACCGATACCCGTAAATCCCCTTGTTTCCTTTGCTCCTGGACACGGCGGAAAGCCTTGTTTGATATTGCAAAGAAGCATGGTTGCAACAAGATTGCCCTCGGACATCATCAGGACGATATTCTTGAAACCCTTCTGATGAACATGATCCACCAGGGAGCGATCGGAACGATGCCGCCGCGCTTGAAGATGGATAAGTTCGATATGGAGATTATCCGCCCCATGTGTCTGGTGGAGGAGAAAGACTTGACCCGGATTGCTGCGTGGAGGGGATATCGGAAACAGATTAAGAATTGCCCGTACGAATCCGGCTCCAGCCGTTCGGACATGAAGGAGGTGCTGTCGCGTCTGGAGGTGATCAACCCCGAGGCGCGTTATAGCCTTTGGAACAGTATGTCGAATATCCAGGAAAATTATCTTCCGAAAATCATAAATTATAAATCATAAATCATCTCATGCAAGGATTTTATACTATTCTGTTATTGGTCGCATCCAATATCTTTATGACGTGTGCTTGGTATGGGCACCTGAAGATGAAGCAGCAGTTCAGCTGGTTCGAGCATCTGCCGTTGATCGGTGTTGTCCTGTTCAGCTGGTTTCTGGCATTTTTCGAATATTGCTTCCAAGTTCCGGCAAACCGGATGGGCTTTCGCGATAATGGTGGGCCGTTTAACCTGATCCAGTTGAAGGTGATCCAGGAGGTGATTACGCTGGTCGTCTTTGTAGGTTTCAGCTCGATAGCCTTCAAAGGCGAATCGTTTAAGTGGAACCACGCACTGGCTTTCCTGTTTCTGGTGGCGGCGGTTTATCTGGTGTTTAAGAAATAGTCCGAATTTGTTGATCCAGATAATCCATTATTGCCTTTTCATCATCCGGATGAAACCATCGGATGCTGGTGTCCCGTTTGAACCAGGTCATTTGTTTGCGGGCGTAAACGCGGGAGTTGCGTTTTATCTTTTCAATAGCGAAATCTAATGTCCATTCGCCATCCAGGTACTTGAACAGTTCTTTGTAACCGACTGTGTTAAGGGAGTTCAATTCGCGGAAAGGATAGACGCGGCGTGCTTCTTCCATCATGCCATCGGCCATCATTTGGTCTACACGGCGATTGATGCGGTCGTAAAGTTCTTCACGGTCACGGGTAAGTCCTATCTGGATGATCCGGAAAGGCCGTTCTTTGCGGGTGTTGGTACGGAAAGAAGAATAGGGTTTGCCTGTCATACGGCAGATTTCTACGGCGTGGATCACACGCTTATAATTGTTGCGGTCGACCTCTTCGTAATGCAAAGGATCGGCCTCTTTCAACTCGGCAAGGATAGGAGAGAGCCCTTCTTCTTCAAATTGTCTATAGATGGCAGTCCGGATTTCGGGGGTGACAGTGGGGATGTCGTCGATCCCTTTTGTAACGGCATCGATATACATCATGCTGCCACCTGTCATAACGACGGTCGGATGTGCCTGGTGGAGTTCTCTGAGCAGGGACATCACATCTTCTTCGAAATTACTCGCACTGTAATAATCGGTGAGTGACAATGTGCCGACCATATAATGGCGTACACGTGCTATCTGTTCAGCCGTAGGGGCAGCCGTACCTATCGGAAGGTCTTTATAAAGCTGACGGGAGTCGGAAGAAATGATCGGAGAACCGAAATGCTCTGCTACACGCAGGCTCAGTTCCGTCTTGCCGACTCCTGTCGGCCCCAATAGGATGATAAGAGTATTGTCAATTGAATTCGTCATAGGGGTTCTCCATCGGTCCGTCGCCGAGCCCGTCAAAACCTTCTTTATCGAGTTCGTCGATATCGTATTCGGAATCGCCGTAGAAATCTTCACCTATTTCGGTGTTGCCGGCTTTGGTGTCCATCTCGTCGAACGACATGATCTGTACAGGTGCCTCACCGATAGATTTGCTGCATACGGCTTTGTCCAGATCTTTGCCCGGGATGATTTCGCGGAGTTCCATGAAGAAAGCACGTTCGGTCATATAATCGAAGACGAAAAGCAACTTCTGATGCTCGTCTTCAAGAAGCTCTTCCAGACGTGTATCTTCCATTATATAATTGTCCACCTCAGAAGTGGTATCCATTTCAACCAGTGTGATTTCCGTATTCTTGCTCCAGTCGTCATCACAGATGAAGAAAGAACACATCTGATCTTTTGTATACCCAACAGAGTCTATAATGGCATTGTACAAATCCAAGAATGTCGCTTCCGAGTCGATCTTAATCTCGCGTTTGAAGTCGTCAACTTCATCTGATAGAATTAGAAATCTAAATACCATAATCGTTATTATTTTTTGTTACATTATTTACTCATCGATCGAACCCCTGACGATACCGCGCTGGGATGATTTGATGAAGTTCAGGATCAGATCCCGTTCTTCGCTGGGCTCGTATTCGGTTTCGATGGCTTTCAAGGCTTCCGTATTGTTGAGCCACGCGTATAAAGTGTACGGTAGATGTCTTGGATCAAGAATACCTGGCTGTTGGTAAATCCGCGACGGCGTAATCCTACGATATTGATACCACAGTACACGATCGGGTCACGTCCGATCAGGGTATAAGGAGGAATATCTTTACCGATACGTGAACCGCCCTGTACCATGACGTGCTTGGATATACGGGAAAATTGGTGGACCAGGCTACCACCGCTAACGATGGCGAAGTCGTCGATCTCTACTTCTCCGGCTATCTGTGAAGCGTTGCCGATAATGATATTATCTTTCAGCAAGCAATCATGGGCAATATGGGAATAGGCCATAATCAGGCAATTGTTTCCGACAACAGTTTTACCTTTGGAGGCCGTTCCGCGGTTGACGGTCACGCATTCGCGAAGAATGGTGTTGTTTCCGATTTCGGCAGTTGTAATTTCTCCTTTAAATTTCAGGTCTTGAGGGATGCCGGCAATAACGGCTCCGGGAAATACCTGGCAATTGTTACCGATCCGGGCACCGTCTAAAATAGTCGCGTGCGAATAGATACGACAGTTGTCACCGATCACGACATCTTTCTCGATTACGGCAAAAGGGTCGACTGTTGTATTTTGACCGATTTTAGCTTCGGGATGAACGACTGCTAAAGGGGATATGTTCATAATGATTTATGATTTATTATTTGTTTTTTACGATTTGTGCCATAAACTCGGCTTCGCTGACCAGCTTATCACCTACGAATACATATCCTTTCATGGTTGAAATACCACGGCGGATGGGAGCCAACAACTCCAAACGGAGGATCAGCGTGTCGCCCGGAACGACTTTCTGGCGGAATTTAACGCCGTCGATCTTCATGAAATAAGTGGAATAGCGTTCCGGTTCGTCTACCGAATTCAGAACAAGCAACCCGCCGGTCTGGGCCATCGCTTCTACTTGCAGTACGCCCGGCATAACCGGTTCCTGGGGAAAATGGCCTGTAAAGAAAGGTTCATTGCTCGTGATGTTTTTCACCCCCACGATATAGTTGCCGCCGATTTCGATGATCTTGTCAACCAACAGGAACGGGTAACGATGCGGGAGCAGTTCGCGGATACGGTTGATATCCATAACCGGAGTGCTGTTCGGATCATAGACGGGAGCCTGAACTTCGTTTAGTTTGATGTCCTTGCGGATCATGCGTGCCAACTGGTTGTTGATCTTATGTCCCGGACGGGTAGCGATTACACGGCCGCGGATCGGTTTGCCGATCAGTGCAGATCTCCGATCACATCAATCAGCTTGTGACGTGCCGGCTCGTTGTCGAATACCAGCGGTTTATTGTTGATGTAGCCTAAGTCTTGTACGTCCTTATGCGGGATAGACAGCTTGTCGGCAAGGTTGTCAAGCACCTCCTGCGATACTTTCTGGTCATAGATGACGATCGCGTTGTCGAGGTCGCCACCTTTGATCAGGTTATTCTGTAACAACATCTCTACTTCGCGGACAAACACGAATGTACGGGAAGCGGCCAATTCTGTCGGGAATTCACTCAGGTCATTCAGTGTGGCGAATTGGTTGGAAAGCACTGGTGAATTGAAAGAAATCAGTACATTGACGCTAAATTTGTCGTCCGGCAGGATAATGAGGGAAGAACCTGTCTCTTCATCCTTCACTTCGATCTTGTGCTTTACGATATAATAATCTTTCGGTGCGTTTTGTTCCACGACACCGGCTTTCTGAATCTCTTCACTGAAAAAACGGGAACTACCGTCGAGAATCGGGAATTCGGGTGCATTCACCTCTATCAGGCAGTTATCTATTTCGTAGGCATATAAAGCTGCCATCGCGTGTTCAATGGTACTTACCTGGATACCGTTTTTGGAAAGTACGGTTCCCCTCTGGGTTCCGGCTACGTTTTCAGCAACGGCATCGATTACAGGTTCTCCTTCCAGGTCAACACGTTTGATTTTGTATCCATGATTTTCGGGTGCAGGATGGAAAGTAATCTGGATATCCAAACCTGTATGCAACCCTTTTCCTTGCATAGAGAAACTCGTGGCAAGCGTCTTCTGTTTCTGCATACGATCTATATGATTTATGATTTATAATTTATGATTTATTCATTGTCAATTGTGCATTGTCAATTGCCAATTTAAGTCGTTCTATCTCACGCTGCATCTGTCCCATCTGTCGATACATATCCGGCAGGCGATTGAAGATTGCGCTGGAGCGCATAAACGCCTTTGCGTTGATAGCCGGAGCACCTAACAGGGTTGTCGGTTCTTTTACATCGCTGATCACGCCGCATTGTGCACCGAATACTACATGGTCCGCCACATGGATATGGCCGGATAACCCAGCCTGGCCTCCGAACATGCAATGGCTGCCAATCTTTACGGACCCGGCAATACCTACTTGAGCTGCCATGACCGTATTTTCGCCGACTTCCACGTTGTGAGCAATCTGTACCAGATTGTCCAGTTTGACTCCTCGGCGGATGATGGTCGAGTCCATAACGGCGCGGTCTATCGTGGTATTGGCCCCGATTTCGACATCGTCTTCCAGTACGACATTTCCCAACTGGGGGATCTTCTTGTAGTTATCGCCTTCCGGAGCGAAACCGAAACCATCCGATCCGATCACGCTTCCGGCGTGCAGAATGCAGTTGTTGCCGATTACACAGCCGTTGTAGATAGTTGCGTGTGGATAGATCGTACAGTTATCGCCAATGGTCACATGGTCTCCGATGTAGGCGTGTGGATAAATGCGGCTGTTCTTGCCGATCTTCACATCTTCGCCAATGTAGGCGAAGTTGCCGACATAACATCCTTCGCCGACCGTTGCCGAACCGGCGATAAACGCCGTAGCATCTATACCCGCTTTCTTGGCATTCGCCTGTTCCACCATGTTCAACAGGATGGCGAGCGAAGCATAGGCATTGGCAACCTTGACCAATGTAGCTTTTACCGGTTCGGCGGGAGTGAAATCATTGTTTACTAAAACAATGCTTGCTTCAGTTTTGTAGATAAAATGTTCATATTTAGGATTTGCCAGGAAGGTCAATGTTCCTGGCTTACCTTCTTCTATCTTTGAGAAGTTGTTGACTTTCACTTCAGGGTCGCCTTCGACGGTTCCACCTAAAACGCTCGCTATTTGTTGGGCTGAAAACTCCATTACTTAATCTTTTATATGTATTTCAAATGCAACTGCCCGGACTTGCTTCAAGGCAGTTTGCAAAAATGGTGAAAATTATTGGGATAGCCTATGCTTTGCAGGGAATAATTCCTTTATCGTGCAGATATCCTGCCATTTCGCGTTGTACGGCCAGGGCTGCTTCACGCGCTACATTGGCAAAATTCTCCGTTTTGTCTGCATATATGATAGCACGGGAGGAGTTTACCAGTAATCCGCACTGGTCGTTCATGCCGTACTGAGCCACTTCGGCGAGGCTTCCACCCTGTGCGCCTACGCCCGGAACCAGCAGGAAGTGGTTGGGAGCATGTTTGCGGATATCCAGGAACATTTTTCCCTGGGTGGCGCCTACCACATACATCATCTGTTCGTCTGTAGCCCAATCCTGCGACTTTTTCAGTACTTTTTCGAATAACCGTTCACCAGCTGCATCTTCTGTCAACTGGAAATCGTGCGAACCTTTGTTAGAGGTCAGTGCCAGCAGGATCACCCAGGCTTCCGGATAGATCAGGAATGGTTTCACACTGTCTTCACCCATATACGGAGCGACCGTTACGGCATCCACCTTGATATGGTCGAAGAAAGAACGTGCATACATTTCGGAAGTGTTTCCGATGTCCCCGCGCTTTGCATCGGCAATGATAAACTGGTCGGGATAGTTTTCACGTAGGTAAGCGACAGTCTTTTCGAATGACAGCATACCTTTTACGCCCAAACTTTCATAGAAGGCCAGGTTTGGTTTATAAGCCACGCAGTAATCGGCTGTCGCGTCGATAATCGCTTTGTTGAATGCAAAGATCGGATCTTCTTCAGACAGCAGGTGCTGCGGGATCTTCTTTATATCTGTATCGAGCCCCACGCAAAGAAAGGACTGCTTTTTCTTGATGTTTTCGAATAATTGCTGCTTGTTCATGTTGTTACGTGTAAAAAATTAGTCTAAAAATGATGTTATAGTTCAGACTCTTTCAGTCGTTCAGCGTTCTCGGCCACGATCAGTTGGTCGAGGCATCCTTGTATATCCCCATCCATAAAGGCTGAAAGATTGTAAATCGTGTAGTTGATACGGTGGTCGGTGATGCGTCCCTGCGGATAGTTGTAGGTACGGATCTTTGCCGACCGGTCACCGGTGGAGACCATCGTCTTACGTTTATTAGCAATGTCATCCAGATATTTCTGGTGCTCCTTGTCATATATAAATGAACGCAGGCGCGTAAGGGCGCGTTCCTTGTTCTTCGGTTGGTCGCGTGTTTCGGTACATTCGATCAGGATTTCTTCGCTTACGCCTGTATTCGGGTTTTTCCAGACATAGCGCAGGCGGACGCCTGATTCGACCTTGTTTACGTTCTGTCCTCCGGCTCCACCCGAACGGAACGTATCCCATTTGATTTCGCCTTCGTTAATTTCCACATCAAACTCATCTGCTTCGGGAAGGACGGCAACGGTTGCAGCTGATGTATGCACGCGTCCCTGTGTTTCGGTAGCCGGCACACGTTGTACGCGATGCACGCCCGATTCATATTTAAGAGTTCCGTACACCTTTTCTCCGCTTACGGTAAAGATGATTTCCTTGAAACCGCCGGCAGCTCCTTCGCTACAACTGGACAGGGCCACTTTCCAGCCTTTCATCTCGCAATACTTCACGTACATGCGATACAGGTCTCCGGCAAAGAGTGCTGCTTCGTCGCCACCCGTTCCGCCACGTATTTCGACAATGGCGTTTTTGTCGTCCTGCGGGTCGGCCGGCACGAGGAGTAGCTTGATCTCCTCTTCCAGTTCCGGAATACGCGCTTCACAGGCAGCCGCTTCTTCACGGGCTATTTCTTTCATCTCCGGATCGGTTTCGGCCATCATCAAACGGGCTTCTTCCAAACCGTTGAGGCATTGCATGTATTCCTTGCGGGCTTTTATGATTTCGTTCAGCTCCTTGTATTCTTTCGTGAGCTTGACGTATCTTTTCTGGTCAGCGATGACGTTAGGGTCCGTAATGAGCGTCGACACCTCTTCGAAGCGGGACACCAGACCTTCCAGTTTTTCTAATAGCGTGTTATTCTCAGCCATATATGAACTCACCGAACTCGCTTTTAATAATCAGTTCCTTCTTGTCGCTTTCTTCTACCCGGCCGACAATTTGCGCGTCGATATTGAATGATTTGCTGATGGCAATCACTTCTTCCGCATGTTCCGGAGAAAGATAGACTTCGAGACGGTGTCCCATGTTGAACACTTTATACATCTCATCCCAAGCCGTACCGCTCTGTTCCTTGATCGTCTTGAACAGTGGGGGAACGGGAAACATATTATCCTTGACCACGCGACAATTATTGCCGACGAAGTGCATCACCTTAGTCTGTGCGCCGCCTGAGCAATGTACCATTCCATGAATATCCGGGCGCAAAACATCCAACAGCTTCTTAACGACCGGAGCATAGGTCCGTGTAGGAGAAAGCACCAGTTTGCCTGCGTTCAGCGGCGATCCTTCTACGGGGGCGGTCAGCTTCAAGCCTCCGCTGTAAACCAGTTCGTCGGGGACAGCTTTGTCGAAACTTTCCGGGTATTTTTCTGCCAGATATTTGGCAAACACGTCGTGGCGTGCACTGGTCAGCCCGTTGCTTCCCATGCCTCCGTTATATTCTTTCTCGTATGTAGCCTGTCCGAAAGAAGCCAATCCGACGATCACGTCGCCCGGACGGATGTTCGCATTGTCGATCACGTCGGCACGTTTCATGCGGCAGGTAACCGTACTGTCGACGATGATGGTGCGGACCAGATCGCCTACATCGGCCGTTTCGCCACCGGTCGCGTAACAACCGACTCCCATTCGCGAAGTTCGGCTAATAGTTCGTCTGTCCCGTTGATGATGGCGGAGATCACTTCACCCGGAATCAACAGCTTGTTGCGTCCGATGGTGGAGGATACTAATATGTTGTCTACGGCGCCCACGCACAGCAGGTCGTCGATATTCATTATCAAAGCATCTTGCGCGATACCTTTCCATACGGACAAGTCGCCGGTTTCTTTCCAATACATATAAGCCAGAGATGACTTGGTTCCGGCTCCGTCGGCATGCATGATGTTGCAATATTCAGGATCGCCTCCCAGAATGTCGGGAATGATCTTACAGAATGCTTGGGGAAAGATTCCCTTGTCGATGTTCTTTATTGCGTTGTGAACATCTTCTTTCGAAGCGGATACACCGCGTAGATTATAACGTTGGTCACTCATTGTTTTTGTGAATTTGTCTGCAAAGATACTATTTTTTGTCTTACTTATCTAAGTTTTAGCACATCTCCTTCTTCGGGAATATAATCTTTGTGCTTTTTATTTATCTTATATAAGCTCTTGATCTGTATTCCGTATTTCTGTGCGATGCTGTGCATGGACTCGCCTACCTGTACGACATGGTCATAATTCGGCTTGTCTGCTTTCTTCTTTTTCTTTTCCAGATAAACAATATCGTTTTTCTGTAACGGGAAATCTTCCGGTACTTCGTTGTATTTCTTCAAGTCTTTTACCCGGAAGCCGAGGCTGGCGGCTATGTCGTCGAAGCTATCTTTACCGTTGGAGTAGACATACAGCAAGCCGTTTGTACGGTAGATCGTATAGCGGGAGATGCGTGCCGGTTGTTTGCCCTTCTTCTTACCGCCTTTTGCCGTATCATACCGGTAGAGGTCATAATCTTCGATCAACTTGATCAGCCGGTTGGCGTAGGCGCGGTCTGTAGCGTACCCGCATTTCTGAAGCCTCTTGCCCAGCCTTTATAGTCGGTGACTTTCAGTTTGAACAGGCGGGCATAGCGGGGACGGTCAACCAGAAAACGGGCGTGGTCTTCGTAAGACTGTTCCGGATTTTTATATTTGCGGAAACATTCTCCCCGCAGGTCGTCGTCGTGATAGACACGCCCACCTCTCCAATCGGAATGACATTTGATGCCGAAATGGTTGTTCGACTTGCGTGCCAGCTCGCTCCGGCCGGCCCCCGACTCCAATAATCCTTGTGCAAGCGTGATACTGGCAGGGATACGGTACTTTTTTTGATGCTGAACAGCTAAACTGCTGTATTGTTTGATATACTTTTCGTATGCCGGCACTTTCCGTTGGCTGGCTCCGAGTGCCGTCCCGGTAACGGACAGCACCAACAGCAGGGAAAGGATTCGTAATGTTAATCGCATGACTGATTCGTTGTATGTAATTATATTTAACGGCAAAGATAATTAATTTGTTTTACATCATTGTCATAGTCGTGTGCCGGGGCGGGAGGCCGTATCAAAATTTGATAGATATGGATTATAAATGATGATTGGTCACCATGCTATTTATAAATAAGGATTACGCGGATCTCTGATTTGGCTCCACCTGCCCTCGAAACTTTTTGATTATTATGAGGTATAAAGGTGAAGGTAATCATCCGAACTGTCTTCACCCTTGTCTTGTCCTGATTTAGGTTGACCATGTCACTCTGATTCGTTTTTACTACTATGTATTTAAGTGAAAGGTAAGTATTTACAGCTATTACTACCACTTTTTAACCTTTCGCCCTTGGTCGAAAAGGCTTTTGACATTGGTCGAAAGTGCTTTTGACCAAGGGCGAAAGCCTTTTCGACTAAGGGTAAAAGGTCTATGGTTGGGATGTTTGACAATAAATGTATTTGGGGGTTCTCTACATTTTCTTTATTTTTGCTTGTATCATTTAGAATGTTATTTCATGAAAGAAATCAAGTTGGAGACAAAAATCCGGATCTATCCTCTTGCCGAGCTTCCGGAAGAGGAGTTGCGGCTAATGGAGGCAGCCATAAAAGCGACGGGACAATCGTATGCTCCTTATTCGAAGTTTCATGTCGGAGCGGCAGCCTTGCTGGAGGACGGCACGATCGTAACCGGCAGTAATCAGGAGAATGCCGCTTACCCTTCCGGTTTGTGTGCGGAGCGCGTGGCGTTGTTTCATGCCGGCCATAAATATCCGGATATTGCCGTTGTCGCTCTTGCTATTGCTGCCGCCACGAATGGTAGCCAGGTCGAGAGCATTTCCCCTTGTGGTGCCTGCCGCCAGGTTTTGTTGGAGGCGGAACAGCGTTATGGCAAGTCAATGAAGGTCTTGTTGTGTGGTACAAAAGAAGTAGTGGTGGCGGAGAGTGCCGAATCGCTGTTGCCACTTTGTTTCGGGGCGAAAGATCTGAAAGATGATTAAAAAGAAAAAGAGGCACAAGCTGGGAGGTGATAAATTAGCTTACTGCTTCCCGGCGGCGGTGTGCCTCTTGTGCGCTGTTGTTATGCGCATTTTCTTAATTGTCAAATATCCGGATCAATAGGTTCGACCTTCAGAGGTTCCAGGTTGTTTTCTGCTCCTGGATAACCTATGTTTTGGTTAATCACGCCTCCTGTGTTACTTGTGATAGCGGTTTCAGGAATCGGCCATAAAATGTGGTGTACGCTCATGCGGTATTCACCGTTCGGAATTTTAACACCCTTATTGAAGAAATTATTCTTGACGGAAACCCAATCGAAATAGAAGTTTACGCCGGTATCTTTGCAGTTCGTACCGATACCACCCGGTCCTGAAATGTTATCCAATTTATACACACGTCCGTCCAAAGCTTCGCATGCCTTACCGGTCTTGGCATACAAATAGGAGATACGGACCAATTCGACATGGCGGTTTTCTTCGTAATACAATTCCCTGGCTCGTTCGGCAAGTACGTCGGCAATACCGACGGTTCCGTTTAGAGGTTCCGCACCGGCACGTTCACGGACAACATTCAGCATTGCAGCTTCATTTGCCATATCGCCTTTCCAATAATAACATTCTGCCAACATCAAGTAAACTTCTGCAGAACGATAAATATACCAAGGTGTTTCTCCTCCTTGGAAATCCTGAGTCTTTGTTGGATCAGGGACGAATACTTTATAATGTGGCCACATGTACCAGCAACGGATGGAGTCGGCGACAGAAAGGTCAACCGGGCGAATCAAGTTTTGTCCGTAATAAGGATTGTTCGATTTCTTCAAGCCGGGATCGTTATAGCGTAAATCTTCCATCCGCTTCCAGCTATCATGATTGAATGGTCCGCGTAAGTCGTTCTTTTCTTTTTCAGTCCAAATTTCGTATTGGTAATAATTGGTTGGGCGTAACGTTCCGATACCGCGACCGTATTGGGTGTCGTTATCGATTTCCGTATTTTTGTCCGCTCCGTCGGGTGCAATGGCAGTGCCACTTTTCCCGTCAGGTGTCTTAATGGCACCACCTTTTGCCCAATAAGGCACAGCATTACGCATGGTATAAATACGGTTGTCTTTATCCAATGGGGTGGTCGTTGGATGGGCGACCACATACATGATACCTTCCGTGTTGTTCATGTCAATTTTGGCTTCCACACTGTGCAAATCATGCATCAGGTTGGTGTTGGGCTTTGTCTGATTCCCTGTGAAACGTTCGGTCATCAACGGATGACGTCCGACGACTTCTTTACCGACCGTAATAGCGCGGTCGAAATCACCGGTGGCCATACACAATTTCATAAGTAAGACACCGCACGCGTCCTTGTTGGCACGTCCGCGCGGTTGTACTTCCGGCACCCACTGGTAAGCAAACTCCATGTCTTTCTTGCACTGTTCCAAGATACTCCAACGGTCGTACGTATAAAAATCCAATTTCGGTTCAGTGATTTCCCGATCCAGATAAGGGACGTCGCCGACTGGTGTGTCAGTTTGTAATAACGATAGGCACGTTGGAAATAAGCAGCTCCCAATACCGCCTTTCGCTCTGCTTCGTCTTTGTATTTGGCTGCATCCAAACGGCTGATGGCGATATTTGCATATTTGATACCTTTGAATCCTTCTTCCCAATACCATTTGTTTTTACCTTTCATGTCGTTTTTCGTCCGGGAGGGTAACATTTCGTTATCCAAATCGACCAGGGAACCGCTTTCGTCTGTCTTTCCATGTATGGCGATGTCGGTCAGATACATTTCTGTTAGAATCGGAGCGCCGTCTCCGAAAAATTCATGACGCATATTACGTTCACAGGCTGTCAAAGCGGCATAAAGTCCTTCTGCATCCACATATGTGTTTTCTGGTGAATAGAAAGACAAAGGTTTCGGTTCCAGCCAACTGTCACTACAGGAATTTAGCATGGGTAAGGTGGCCAATGCCAGGATTATACAATTTTTCTTGTTGATATTCATATTCTTATTATATTTTTTCAGGTTAATTATAAAGTAAAATTCACTCCGAAATTCACCGTACGCAAAGTTGTATCGCCACCTTCCGGATCACCGAAATCCCAACCGGTAATCACGAACGGGTTACGGACTGCTAAAGAGAAGCGCATGTTTTGTACAGCTATCTTTTTCAATAAATGTTTGGGAACGCTATAGGATAAAGTGATGTTTTCCATGCGGACAAACGTTTTCTTTACATAATTGCTACCCTTATTGGTTGAACCGATACGGGCATAATCGTTTGTCGGGTTGTCTGCGGTCCAGCGTGGAATGTCGACAATCGTATAGCGGTCATACATACCGCCTGTATTGGCGGCACGGTTGAACGTACCATATTGTCCTACATGTGAATACATCATGAATGACAGGCTTAGATTTTTGAAGAATGTGAATTCGTTACGCCAAGACCAATAATATCGCGGAGTCTTGTAACCTTGGAATACCTTGTCTTTCGTATCCAGTACTCCATCCCCGTTTTGGTCAATATACTTGAAGTCACCCGGCTTGTTACCATATTTTGATGCTTCTTCCTCTTCACCCAATTGCCAAACCCCGTCACGCTCGTAGTCCCAGATCTGTTCGGTGTCATGACCGATAAACCATTTGTTTTCATAGTCGTCGGCCTCTTTATATCCGATCACGTTCCCATTGTCGTCTTTCACTTCTTCTACATCGCCATAAAGATGTTTGATCTTACGACGATTGAAAGAAAACGTACCGCTTGAATTCCATGCAAAATTGTCGTGGTTAATCAAATTGGCATTCAACGAAAGTTCGAAACCTCGGTTTGTCAAAGCTCCCAGATTGGCCATTACGCTGGCATATCCTAAGATGGAAGGTAATGAGCGATTGACTAACAGGTCGTTCGATTCGGCCATATACGTTTCGACGCTACCGCTTAACTTGTCTCCGAACAGAGAGAAATCTAAACCGATATTGTAAGACTCTGTTCGTTCCCATTTCAATTGGCTGTTAGGCATACGGTTGATGTATACCTGAGAAGTCAGATAGACATTTCCGTTCGGGTCGACATATGTATAAGCTCCGGAATTTAGTTGAGCCAATGCTTCGTACTGGCCAATGTCACGGTTTCCGTTTTGTCCCCAGGAAAAACGTAATTTACCATAATCCAGCCAGTCGGATGTTTTTTCCATAAACTTTTCAGATGTGAATACCCAACCCAAAGCTACGGCCGGAAACGTGGCACGTGGTTCATCTGCCCGAATGCCGAATAACCGTCACGGCGGACAGAGGCCGTTAGCATATATTTGTCTTTAAAAGAGTAGAACAAACGTCCCATCAAAGCATCACCGGTCTTATATGTGTCATTGCTGGAAACAGACGGAGCCGTACCGGCACCTATATTATGGAATCCCAATATGTCGCTCGGTGAATAGAGTTTATTGCTTGCCACTGTTTGCCACCATTGCCCTTTTTCTGCATTGGCTAGGAAAGTCGCTTCAACTCGATGGTCTTTGCCGAATTCTTTTTTCCAACGGACAATGTTATCTACTTGCCAGTTGAATGTTTTTTCATTTTTGCGTTCGGACCGGCCACCGTCACCTGCCCATTCCGGATGTTCGGATGATTCGTGGTTCATATATTCATACCAATGGTAACGAGGCGTGAAATTCATTTGATATTCCAAGCCGAACGGTAATTTGACAATTGCATATAAGTTCGCATTCAGGTCATGGTTGATGTCACGCCTGTCACGGTATAAATTATCGAAGAACGGGTTTTTCGTATTGTTGTCGCCGGATGGATACATACGGTATGGACTGTCCAATATATCGATATCGTTTGTCGTAAAAGGAGAGTTATGCTCGCGTTGGCCCACATCGGCTGCTAAATATCCCCCTAAGCGGGTTGCAAATTGTGCATTTACACCCACTGTCAAAAAAGAAGTTACATTCGATTCCAAATTCAAGCGAGAGCGGAAATTACGATAGCGATCGCCGACTTTTACTCCTTCGCGGTCTGCATATCCCAAAGACCAATAATAAGAAAAGTCTTCTTTACGGTTTGAAATGCTGACAGTATAATCCTGCTGTAATCCGGTTTGGAAAACAACATCATCCCAATCTGTTTCGATTCCGTTTAAATAATTCTCCATTTCGATCGTTTTGAAGTTTAAACGGGTCAACCATTTGTAGATCATTGTCTTTTCATCCGGTAAGGCAGAGACAGGAGATTTTTGGTCATAATTATACCAAGCCAATGGGTCAATTCCTGCTGTCGACAAAGTTCGCGGATCGGTAAATTTACCTGGCTGTGCAGCTATTTCTGCTTCCGTCATTAAGCTTTCGCCATATTCTTGTCGGAATTTGATGAATCCTGCACCATCAACCGTTTTAGGCAGAAGTGCGTTGCTTACCATACCGACGTTAGCATTAAATGAAATTACAGGTTTTCCTGTTTTTCCTTTTTTGGTGGTAATAGCTACTACTCCATTGGCGGCTTTTGCTCCATAAACGGCAACTGAACTGGCATCTTTCAAAACATCGATGTTTTCGATATCCATAGGATTAATGTCTTGTAAAGATCCATCATAGATAACACCGTCCAAAACTAACAAAGGAGAGGAGCCTGCTTTCAAAGAATTTTTTCCGCGTATTTGCAGATCAGCGGTACCGGCGGCATCTGTAGCCATTGAAATCGACAGACCGGAAGCACTGGCACGCAACAGGTCTTGGACAGAACGTGGGGCTTCAGTTTCTAATTTTTCTGTTTTTACACGCGAAATCGCCCCCGTCAAATCTTTCTTCTTTGCCGTACCGTAACCGATTACAACCACTTCTTCCAGCTCTTCCGTATCTTCTTTCATCGTTACATTGATTGTTTTCCGGTTGCCAACAGGAATCTCTTGGGATATGTATCCAATATAAGAGAATACAAGGATTGTTTTTTTACCTGTTGAGGAAACACTGTATTTTCCGTCCATATCTGTTATAGAGCCGTTGGTTGTTCCTTTTTCCATCACATTTACACCAATCAAAGGTTCACCGGATTGATCTTTGACGGTACCGGTAATCGTTATATTTTGGGCAAATGATTGAGTCGTGAATAACCCTAACAGAATTGAGATCAGGTTGATTCGTATTATAAAAAATAAGTTTTGTTTTCGCATCTTAATTGGGTATTAGATTGAACATTCTAAAAATATTTATAGTAATAGATTGAAAAATAGCTGTATATGGGAAATTTAAAGTTATGAAGTGTCAAATAGGAAATGCATAATGATTATCATAATATTAGATTAATTTGTATTTGTAACTTAGTCCTTTCTGAACTACTGTTATATTCTAAGGATTACACTTCCTAAACACTTTATGTATGCAAATAAAAGTTCCTGAAATTTGTATTAGTTTAAATTTATCCGTATGTTTGCGGACACGTACGATCTGAATATGTATAGTTGTTAATTTTTTCTTTAACAATATACCATAGTTCAGAAAGAACTATGGTTGGTTAAGGTTTAGGAATAAAGGGCATTTGCCAAGTCTGACTTTTCTTTCTCTATGAGTTTAGTAAATGTTCAATTTGAGGAGATCAAATATTTCAATGAACAAAAGATGTATGTGAAGATATTTTAGGATATCTATAGGAATTTATGGAAGGATAGATATTTGTAAAAGAAAAAAGCTGACAGTCTCTAATTGATAGAACTGTCAGCTTTTTTTGAGAAGATGGTTGGTTATTTTAGATTCCCAACGAAGCCTTTATCGCTTCGATCTTTTCTGCTCCTGCTTTTTCGGCAGCCGGCAGTTCATCGAGGCTCTTTACTTTGGAATGGACTTCGCAATAGAACTTGATCTTCGGCTCCGTACCGGAAGGACGGATAGATACTTTCGTTCCGTCTTCTGTGAAATATTGGAGGACGTTAGAGGTAGTCGGCATATCCAATGTCAATGTTTCGTTTTCTACATAGTCTTTGCCTTTCAGGGACGCGTAATCGTAGAATAATGTAACTTTGGAACCAGCGATTTCCTGTAACGGGTTTTCACGGAAATGTTTCATCATCGCTTCGATCTCTTCAGCACCGCTCTTTCCTTTCTTTACAACGGAGATCCCTTTTTCTTTAGAGAAACCGTACTGAACATAGATGTTCTGCAATAACTGGTACATCGTGATGCCCTGATCTTTTGCCCAGGCGGCGATTTCGGCCAAGATGGCACAAGCAGAAACGGCATCTTTGTCGCGAACGAAATCTTCGCACAGGAAGCCGTAGCTTTCTTCACCACCACCGATATAGTTCTTTTTCCCTTCGTTCTTTTTCATGACATCAGCGATCCATTTGAAGCCGGTGTAAACGTCATACATTTCGACGCCGTTCTTTTCGGCGATCGTGCGGATCAGCTCGGTCGTGACGATTGTCTTTACGATATATTCCTTGCCGTTGATCTTGCCGAGTTCTTTCCAGCGTGTGATGAGGTAGTAGACGAACATCAAAGCGGTCTGGTTGCCATTCAGCAATACCCATTCGCCTTCGTTGTTCTTAACGGCTGCACCTACACGGTCTGCATCCGGATCGGAAGCCAATACCAACTCGGCATCTGTTTCCTTGGCCTTTTCAACTGCCAGAGCCAATGCTGCCGGTTCTTCCGGATTGGGGGAAACAACGGTAGGGAAGTCGCCGCTTACTACGTCCTGTTCAGGAACGTGGATGATATTCGTAAAGCCGAACGCTTTCAATGTCGGCGGGATAACCGTTACACCTGTTCCGTGGATCGGAGTATAGACGATCTTCATGTCGTGGTGGCGTGCGATGGATTCCGGTGACAAAGATATCTTTGTCAGATCATTGATATATTGTTCATCGATTTCCTTGCCGATGATTTCGATCAGTTCCTTGTTGCCTTTGAACTTGATTTCGCTGGCATTACGGATTTTGTTGACTTCGGCAATCGTATTCTTGTCATGCGGAGCGATCATCTGAGCGCCATCGTCCCAATAGGCTTTGTAACCGTTATATTCTTTCGGGTTGTGTGAAGCAGTCAGGATAATACCGCTCTGGCATCCCAATTTACGGATGGTATATGACATTTCAGGAGTCGGGCGAAGGTCTTCGAACAGATAGACCTTAATGCCGTTTGCAGAGAATATGTCAGCAGAGATTTCAGCAAATTTGCGGCTGTTGTTACGGCAGTCGTGGCCGATGACAACTTTGATCTGGTCCAGATCGGCAAATTCCTTTTTCAGATAGTTGGATAAGCCTTGTGTGGCTGCTCCTACCGTGTAGATGTTCATACGGTTTGAACCTACTCCCATGATGCCTCGCAGGCCGCCTGTTCCGAATTCCAGATCTTTGTAGAATGATTCGATCAGTTCCGTCGGATCTTCATTGTCTAACAGAGCTTGCACCTGTGCACGTGTTTCGGCGTCATAACTTTTAGTAAGCCAGCTTTGTGCTTTGCTTCTTACCATTTCTAACAGTTCCTTGTTTTCCATGACCTATATGTCTTGCTTTTAATTTAAAGAAATCCTGATTTTGAAATTAACAAAGGTACAAATAAATTGATAATTTCCAAGATTTAGGCTTTTTATTTACCAGACAAAAGAATGCTTGTATTCCGATTGATTTCCGGCTGCATCCGTAACGGTCAGTTTGAGGGTATGTTTTCCTCTTTCGAGCCGTTCTTTATCGAATTTGTAGGTAATGACCGATTTGCTGTTCATTTCGAACAGGACGTATTGTCCGTCTATCTCTCCTCGGTAGGTTTGTACGCCGCTCAGGTTATCGGACAGGCGGAAAACAAATGCCTGCTTGCTGATCCATGTGTTGGCGCCCAACGGGGTGATCGTCGGTGCTTTGAGATCTTGCCCGACCGTATAATTGCCAAGTTCTTTGATCGTGCCGTCGATCCAGCCGTTCCGGTAAGTACCGCCGATCCAGGATTGACGTCCTTTCTGAGTGCGGACGATACCATATTGCTGCTTGTTTTCCAACGTGTCGGTCCGTAAACGTAAGGACAGCAAGGCCGAGTTGTGAAGCGGAACGGGGCGGTTATGCAAAATGTGCGTGTCTGCCAATGCCGTACTGTCTTCTTTTACCGAATAACGGAAATAAAGATCGTCGTACAGGTTTCCTTTCGGGATCGTCATCCGGATGCCTTTTGCTCCGAACCGGTTGTCGGACATCCAATGAAACAATTCTGTACCTTCGGTCTCGATCTCCGGAATCTCCTGTTCTTTCCCTTCTATCCAAACGGAGAGGCGGGTCGTGTTACCGAATGCATCGGAAAGCGTATAGGTGAGATGATACGTTTTCTCTTCTCCTATATGAATGATTCCCCGGTTGACGCTTTCGTTAAAACGGAGGCGGTTGCCCGGTTCTACAAAACTGCGCATATAAAAGGAACGACGGTCTTTCCATTCCTCATAATCGACGTAACTGTTCAAGTAGCGGGTTTCGTCGAAAGCAAAGCGGTCTAAGTTGCTATGGTAGATGATCTGGCTGTCCTGGCGAAGGGTAATATCCTTCACTCCGTAGATATTTGTCGTATTATCCATATAATCGTAGGCTTTGACCGCCAGTCCGATTTCTCCCCAAGCTTCGATCTTGCCGGTGATGGTTTGTTTGCCGTTTTTGGCTGTGACTGGTTTTAGCTCCAGTTTACGGCTGCTGCCGTTGACCACTCCTTTGCCCTGTTGCGGACAGATCAGTATTCCCTGTATTTTCGGTGCGCGGGTGTCGGTTATCTTCTCTTTGAAATATTCGATCGGGTCGAGTACCTCTTCACTTTCCGTGTCGCGCACTTCAAAATGGAGATGCGGACCTCCTGAGCTTCCGGTGTTTCCGCTATAGGCGACAATTTCTCCTTTTTTGACTGGGAATTGGTCCGGGTCGAGGAACAGGTTTACGTTGAAACTTTCCTGTTCGTATTGTTGCTCTTTGATATATCGGGCGATGGAAGGGGCGAATCGTTGCAAATGGGCGTAGACGGTTGTCGTTCCATCCGGATGTGTCAGGTATAAGCCGTTTCCGTATCCCCACGGACTGACGGATATGCGTGATACATATCCGTCCTGTACGGCGTGTACGGGTTTTCCTTCAACTCCTTGTGTCTTAAAATCTATTCCGGAATGGAAATGATTGTTGCGCAACTCCCCGAAGTTTCCGCTCAACAAGATCGGAAAATCGAATGGCTGGCGGAGTTGTTGGGCGCTTGTTGTCTGTATGCAAAAAAACAATAGGGGGATGTATAGTTTGTACATATTATATGTTTATTTAGAAAAACAAAAGTAATCATTTATTTCAATAGTAGAAAGTCGACGATTAAAGGGAGATGGTCGCTGTAGCCGCCTTCGTATTTGAAACCGTAGTAGGTGCGGAAAGGACGTTCACCACGCCAGGTTTTATCTTTTGTAAGCAGAAATGGCGGTGAAAAGATGCGGGCACTTCCCGGGATGACCTGCATCCGTGAGGTGGTGTCGGTGAGGGAGGAGGAGAGGATGAGTTGATCTAACTGGCTCCATTCTCCTTGATACTTATGGCTTCCCGGAAAGAATGGCTTGTCTTTGGCAAACAGATTGTATAGATGGAGAGACGGATAGGCATCCGTCCGAGATTTCATAGGCATGGAGTCTGAACCGGACAGGCATGAAATTGGAAACGGATGGGCATACAATATTTCCCGGATACTCATGTCGTCCGGCGTATCATTGAAATCTCCCATAATCAGGATGTGTGGGGCAGGATGGAGATGGTGGAGCGAGTCGCATAATACGCGCAGGGTGCGTGCTGCATCCAAACGGTCCGGTTCGCTTTCTTTTTCTCCTCCGTAACGGGAGGGAAAATGGCAGACAAAAACATCGATCCGGTCTCCGGTAATTACATCTCCCCATACATGCAGGATATTACGGGTATGCTTATGCTGTTTGCGGGTAAAACGGACCGGATGTTCCGTATGCCCCCGGTAGCGGAACTTGTCCCGTTGGTAAAGTAATGCTACATTGATCCCTCGCGTGTCCTGTCCGTGCGTCATGCAATAACGGTAATGCTGCCGACGGAGCGGAGTGTAGTTCAGAAGCCGGACAAGGACGGAATCGTTTTCTACTTCACAAAGTCCGACCAAAGCCGGGGTGCTCCATTCTCCCGCTGCCGTAATGACTTTTGCCAGTTGCTGTAATTTATGGTAAAACCGTCCCGGTGTCCAGTGGCGGTTGCCGGAGGGAAGGAAATCATTGTCTGCTGTAAACGGATCGTCTTTCGTGTCGAACAGGTTCTCGACATTGTAACTCATCACCCGGAAGTCTGTTTGCCCTTGTGAAGGCAAAGAAAACAATGTCAGTATAAAAAACGTCATAGTTAAGATTCTGGTCATGTTCGTTTTATTTTGTTTCATCTTCTTTCGGTACGATTCGTAGGCTCCGATATCGGGACCGTCGTTTGTCAGGCGGTTGATACCGTAGCGGTCCACCGGATATTGCTGCGTAACGAAGATATCGGCTTTTCCCACTCCCAAAGTCGTCAACGAATCCGGACGGAAATCAAAGCGGTATTTGTTTTTTTCACCGCCCTTTAGCCTATAGGAAGGACTGACATTTGTGAACAATACCTCTTTGAAGTGATCATTGTTGCTGCCATTCGTTTTGATCACGCAATGGTTAAACAGGTATTCGAATGGCGCTGCATCGTCGACAGACAGGTTGAGTTCCCCTTTGTATTCTTCCTTGCCGGCAGCGAAACTACCGTCGATAATGCAATTGTCGAATGTCGTTTTGAGCGGGTAAGCCTCTTTATTCGCATTGTTTGCCATCGTGAGGCAAGACGTGTTTCGTTTTTCCAGTGTCATGAAATTAGCCAGTGTGCAATGGATGAAGCGGTATTCCCCGCCAATCAGCACGACGACGCCTCCTCCGGCATTGGTCAATTCCGTGTTGGTCACTTCTATATTGCAATTGAGTGCGAAGAACAGGTTTTCTCCCATATTCGTGATCTGGGAATTGCTTAGTTTCAGTTTGGATTCGCCCGGAGACGACTTTTCGAACGTCAGTCCTGTTTTCCCATTTCGCACGATAACATTGTCCATAATATTATGGTAACTTTCCGGACAGAAGAAAATCCCTCCCCATTGTGACGGTGTCCGGTCGTAGGGCAGGATGTCGTTCAGAATGAAATCCAGGCGGTCTCCGCGGAAAACAATCGGGTTTTCACGTGTCCCTTTGGCCAGCAATGTCCCGTATGTAATGACTTTCGCAGTGTCGTGCATATAGAAGATGACCCCGGGATCGATGTTAAGTGTGATATTGGGAGAAATAACCAGGCTGTCATATATAAGGTAAGGCCGTTCGGCTGTAAAATGCGTGTCTTGTGTCAGGATAAGCCCGTTCTTATACAGGTTTACATTTTGCCCGTATGCTTCGAGGCGGACAGACTGTTTGATGCCGTTTGTGGTGAAGATGACGGAATCGTCCACCAGCAGTGGTTGGTTGGATGCGTTCGGATTGACGGTGACTTCCACAAAAACATACAAGCTGTCGTCTGCCTGTATCCTTATATTCTGGAAATGGTCGCCTTTACGCCCGTCCACGTTGATGCGGAAACCGGTCTCTTCACCGCTTGCAACATGATCTCGCTGATCAACAAAGGCTGATCGTTACGGTTGTAAATCATGAACTCTTTGGTTGCGGAGCCTATTGTGGTGAATACCGTATCGAAAGAAAGCGTGTCGACCGAGAAGCTCAGCCGATGGTTGGGGTTACTCGAATAGTTTTCGTCCAGCCCGTCGCACGACAACAGGTGGAACACTATAAAGAATAATATGAGTAACGGAGCGGCTAATTTTTTCATTTCATTAATTATTAATAGTCCAGGTAAATTGTTATTTACCATATAATGTCAATAAGAAAACAAATTTATTATAAATAAGTTTTCGGGCATTAACATAAAAAAAGAGGAAAAACATCCGTTGAATGTTAATCCTCTTTTTATAACGAGAAATGTATTGTTTTATTTTGCGGGGATGCTCTTTAATAGTTCGAGTAAGTGAGACCACCACAATCCAACGGTATCAATCTGTATGCGTTCGTTGGGGGAATGGACGTCCCGAAGCGTCGGTCCGAATGAGATCATATCCAGATTCGGATATTTCTCAAGGAACAAGCCACATTCCAGTCCTGCATGGATCGCCATTATTTTGGCATCTTTGTTAAACAAACGTTTATAGGTATCCTGTGCCACTTTCAGGATCTTTGAATCCGGGTTAGGCGCCCAACCGGGATAGCCGTCGCCGTGAGTTACCTGTGCACCGGCTAACTTGAAAACAGATGCGACCTGGTTGGCAATCATGTTCTTGTAAGACTCGATGGAGCTGCGCTGGCTTGTGCCGACAATGATCGTGTTGTCATCTCCCATCTTGACAGAAGCCAGGTTAGTAGAGGTTTCCACCAGCTCTTCGATGTCGTGGCTCATGCCGATCACGCCATGTGGGCAGGCATGTAAAGCCAAAATCAGTTTTTCGGCATCATAGTCGCTGATATATTTGTCCGGACGGTCGGTCGAAGCCATTGTGATCTGTACGTTCGGGTCTACATGTTTCAGTTCGTTTTCTATATCTGCCGTGAAATGGTTCAGCAGGATACGGGCTGCTTCCTTTTCTTCCGGGTACAGGCCGATGGTCGCTTGCGCTTCACGGGCGATAGCGTTGCGGAGGTTACCGCCGTGGATGAAGCAAAGGTTGAAATCAGCTTGGTTTTTCAGTAGGTACAGGTAGCGCACCAGGATTTTGTTGGCATTGCCCAACCCTTTGTGTATTTCGCCACCGGAATGTCCGCCGTTCAAGCCTTTCACTTCGATTTTGAAGTATTGCATGTTCGGATTGGTGTCACGTGATTCGTAATGGAACACCGCTTGCGTATCTTTACCACCTGCGCATCCCATAAAGATTTCACCTTCGTCTTCGCTATCGAGGTTCAGCAGGATATCGCCTGTCATGAATCCTTTTTCGAGTGCTTTGGCTCCGGTCAGTCCGGTTTCTTCGTCTACGGTGAAAAGGCATTCGATCGGTCCGTGCTCGATATCGTCGGATGCGAGGATAGCCAATTCGGCAGCTACACCGATGCCATTGTCGGCACCCAGAGTCGTACCGTTGGCACAAAGCCAGTTCCCGTCGACGATTGTTTCGATCGGATCATTGTCGAAGTCATGTACGGTTCCATTATTCTTTTCGCAGACCATATCCATATGGGATTGCAGAACGACTGTCGGCAGGTTTTCCTTACCGGGAGTAGCCGGTTTAGACATCAGGATGTTGCCTGCGGCATCTTTTTTGATAGCTATTTTATACTGTTTCGCGAATGATTCAAGGAACTCGATCATTTTTCCCTCCTTCTTTGAAGGACGGGGCACTTGTGTTACCTGGTGGAAGAACTTCCAGACGATTTCAGGTTTTAAATCAGTAATCTTCATAATGTTACAATATATTATAGATGTTACTCTATAGTTAATAATACCACTGCAAACAGGGGTTGTATGAAAAAAGTACAATTAAATATCAAAACATACTTTCCAATCACTTAAACTCTTATATTTGCGTCCACAAATATAGAGAAAATGCTTACAACGTTATTGATTACCGTCATAATTCTTTTTATTTGTGTTGTGTTGCTCAGTGTAAAAGTTCTTTTCAAAAAAGGAGGGAAGTTTCCTAATACACACATTGAAGGTAACGCAGCACTAAGGGAGAAAGGTATATGCTGTGCTAAAACCCAGCATAAGAGAGATAGTTTGCGGAAGAATCTATATGATAAGATAAAGGAAATAGAAGAATAAAATAAATAAAGATTTAATTTACACTTTATGAAGAACATTAACTACGTTATTAATGGTGTGCTCGCGGTGGCTGTCATAATCTTGTTTGTTATGCAGTTTTCCAGTAAAAAAGAATCCACAGTAGCTCCGGCTTTCACAACGGAGGGAGATTCTACCAATTTGCTCCCTGTAGCATATGTGAATGTAGACTCTCTTTTAGCGAATTACAACTATTCGAAAGATCTGAATGAACGTATCCTCAAGATGCAGGAAGATTATCGTTTAGATATGACCCAACGGTCAAATGCCTTACGGACAGAATTGAATGATTTCCAGCGTAAATATGAAGCCAATGCTTTCCTTACTACGGAAAGAGCGCAGCAGGAAGGAAACCGTTTGCAGAAAAAGCAGGAGGAACTTCAGAACTATGCCGCTAAGAAAGAACAAGAACTGGCTGCCAAGCAGATGGAACTGAACGGACAGCTTCGCGATACGATCGTTGCCCAGTTGACGACTTTTAACCAGGCAAAAGGTTATCAGATCATTTTCAGCAATACAATGGGGGACAATATTTTGCTGTCTAATCCGGCATACGACATCACGGCCGAATTTCTTGAAGTGCTGAATAAGAACTACTCTTCCGGAAAATAAGGAACAGAACATATAGATATATACAAAAAGGGCTGCCCACGCATATCGCTGGGCAGCCCTTTGTTTTTCGGGTATTCACGATGCGCTACAATCAGTCTATTAGAGTTTCCTCCTGTAGGAAACAAGAGTTTCCTTTGCAGGGAACTGTCGTTTCCCGCTTAAGAAACGGGAGTTTCTTAGGCAGGAAACAGATGGAGGATCTGTAGGTTTTATCACCCGAAGCGAAACCTGGGCGAGACTTACCTACTGTAACTTATAGAATATATGGGTAAAAGAGAAACGTCAAAACATTTAGGTCCACTCACACTAATTCACGGTAAAACCGGAAAAAATATTGGAATTTTGGCGCGGTTGCCCTTATTTTGATCAGTGCGAGTTAAGTTTATCGAAAATATGTATATATTTGCTTGATATAATAGGATTTAATTTCATAAATAGACGGTTTATGCACAAATTGAGTTTGTTTTTATTGTTGTTGGTCTCACTCTTGTGGCAAGGATGCAGGGATGATGAGCCGATGGGACCGGATCGTCCTGATCTGCCGCTCTCCTTACCTCTCAGTTCGGTGAATGAAGTCGGTATCAACGAAGATCATCTGTCTAATGCGGAGGATTTGGATAAGAATGAAGTGATCTGCCATTTTGTGATAGCAGAAGGAGAATATGCCGGGCTTGAATTCGATATCAAGGCTCGTGTCGTACGGCAACGAGGCAAATCTCAACTCCGGTTGGATGCTGCCCTTCCTATCGGAGCACAGCGTATCCTTTATATCAAGTACAGAGGAGACAGGGATCCGTCCAATGCCCCGCTTCGCTCATTCGGCTTAGGCTATCTGCTGACAGTGACGGAGGACGATGTGGTGGTGGAAGGGCACTTTGACGAAGCCGTAGGCTTGGTCGGGCTCGGTACGGAAGATGACCCTTATCTCATCAATTGCGATAACGACCTGCTTATCTTGCAAAGTCTGGTCAATAAAGATGAAACCGGAGGCTTTATAAAGGGAAATATTTTCGGCAGACTTGCGATATCGATATGACGTATGTGTGCGACTTCCTGAATGTAGACTATGGTTGGCTTCCTATCGGCTATACGAACACGGAGCCTTTTCGCGGTTTTTATAACGGTGGAGGGCATACTGTCAGCAATCTGCGCCTTGACCGTCCGAAGATGCTCATAGGAGGTTTGTTCGGGTGCCTGTACGGAGCGAAGATCGACAGCCTGACGATATTGAACGCCGACATACAGGTGGAGGCGGTAGCCGGTGCCATAGCGGGTACGGCTATTGTGGCAGGGAGCGACAATCAGGCCGGAGGTCCTGTCGTCAGTAGCCAGGTGTCCAATTGTACAGTTCTTAATTCGCGTATCAAAAGCTCGGCAGTCGCCGGAGGCCTGGTCGGGATGGTGGATGTCTATTCCCGTTTGCTGGTCGATAACTGCGAGGTCGGCGGCAATAATACATTGACTTCCCAATACGGAGCCGGAGGTGCTGTCGGCTTGGGAGTGTTCAAGAGCTACCTGGTCTTGAAAAACGTGGACAATGCGGTGTCCGTACGGACGACCATGGGGGCGGCCGGCGGTCTTGTCGGGAGCAGTGATACGCTATTGGTCGTGGGCTGCAACAATACCGGCGACATCACTGTCCAGAAAGACGAGGAGGAACGGTTTGGAGCCGGGGGGATTGCAGGAGGGACCGGTTGCGGGCAGTTTGTCAACTGCACGAATACGGGAAATGTGACGGGAGACCGCGGTGTCGGCGGCATTCTCGGCAGTGCATTGGTTGACAAAGGGGGTGGCACGGAGGAAGATCCGGGACTCTACAATTCGGCCCTTTTTATGACTTGCATCAACATGCGCAGGTAAGGGCGAACAGCTATGGAGGCGGGATATGCGGAGAGGCGCAGGTGACAGCCATCTCGTGCGGAAACTTCGGGCAGGTAAACGTGGCCGGAGGATATGCGGCAGGCATTGTAGGCAACTCGCCTGCCGTAGGTCTGTTCAATTGTATGAATAAAGGAGCCGTGTCGGCAGCCCGGATGTCCGGCGGGATGAACGGCTTGGCTATTTTCGGTACGGCAGCTTTTTGTGACAATTACGGGCATATCAGTTCGATAAAAGGATATACCGGCGGCATTATGGGCTTAGGAGGCGGTGGGGCCATGATCCATTATTGTGGGAACTATGGAAATATCAACGCTGTAAACGGTGACGGCCCTGTAGGGGGAATTGTCGGTGAACTGGGGAAAGTGCGCAAATGGGAGGCTGCCGATATCGTTTCGGTGATTATGGGTTCGGTCGGAATCATCAGCTCGGCAGCGTCGATGGCGACGAGTTCGGCGTTTGCATCCCGTGAGCGTGCTGCCGGTGAAGTTGGCAACCTGACCGATATGATCGACAAAATTAATTTCAACAAGCAGGTCAGGGTGGCCGATATTACGTTCAAGCGTTGGATATCAGCCAAGGGGTAGTCAATACGATCATGGCCGGCTTCAATATTGCGGCACGCATCGATCCTGCTTCTCCCTGGATAGAAGTCGAGAAGGCCACCATGCAGAAAGCGGTGGAAAGTCGTTCTATCGCTATTCGCGATTCGTTGGAGTCGGTTCGGAAAGCAATGACGGTCAACTTTGCTTCCATTCCTTTGATTGACACGAAGCAGACCGTTGCTGACCAGAGATACTATTTGGAGTATGAACAGCGCCGTCTTGATCATAAAGTTTTGATGGAGAACTTGAATAGGGAACTGGATTTGCGCCGGTCCAACCTGCAAGAGATAGCAGAGGAGGATAAAGCACGGCGTGACCAAGTGTTCGATATACTGAATGCCGTTATATCGGCCGTCAGCCTGGTCATTTTCATTGCGAGCATCCCTTTGACCGGAGGAGCTTCGGGAGTCGCCTTGGGGATTGTAGGATCTGTGCTGGGAATGATAAGCGGTGCTTCGACAATCAGTCAATCCGTTATGAATTATCAGGTGAATGCGACCGAGGTAACCCAGTGCTTCAATTACGGGCAAGTGTCGGGAGGCGACAATTGCGGTGGGATTGCAGGGCACCTGAATGATTACGGGCATGTGTACGATTGCTATAATGCCGGTACGATCCTCCGGGCTTCTTCCAATACCGGGCTTATTGCAGGGAAGGTGGGCAATCAGATTGTCTTGGCCAATACGTTGGATATTTCCGACAGTAGCGATGGCTTCTCTATTGTCGGACATGCATTGGAAAATCCTAAACGGATAGCATCCAACTATCGTGCAACGTCTGACGAACTGTCGCACATGATCAAGGCTGATTACTATAAGGGCTGGGATTTCTGGACCTCCTGGCGTGCTCCGTCAATCATAACTATGGATGAAAGTTATTGTTTACCCATTATACATGAATCGATGTATGCAAAATATTAAATATATATTCCGAATGAAAACCTATTTCAGTTTTGTTTTATGCCTGTTGGCATCGCTGCTTGTTACGGCTTGTGACAATGATAAAGAAGAGGAGAACAACAAAGTCGTTATCGACGGAGAGACGTATACGGAAGTGAATATCAGCCTGTCCCAGTCTGATGAGACTCCTTTCAACGATGACGTGCTTCCGGAGAGTTATCCGCTCGATTTCTACCTGATGAATGTGGAGTCGGAAGCTATCAGTTGCTATCAGACCGAAGTGCTTTTCCGGGATGATCAGGTCCTGTGCAGCATGCTGGTACCCGAGGAGGCTCCGTTGGCCGACGGGCATTATCTGCTGCTGATGGTCTTTCACTCCGACCAGAAACGCTATCCGTTCCAATTGGAGTTGATCTTCAAGGATCAGAAATGTGTCGCAGTCGGCGAATATACCGAGTTGTATAAAGGTCTGGATGGGGCGGGGACACCGGAAAACCCTTATAAGATCAAGAAATACCGTGATTTGTTCATACTTCATACTGACTTGAAAAAGGATTTGACCCGGGCGTCCGGCAAGCATTTCCGGCAGGTCAGGGAGATTGATCTCAACGAATATTATAATGATCCTGATCGCGTAGTCGAGCAAGGGTGGCCGGGCATTGCGAACGGTTTTGCCGGCATATACGACGGCAACGGCACGATCATCTATAATCTCATGAGCGAAGCTACGCATGACACGGTGGGTTTCTTCTCTTCCTTGGGAGATGGAGCGTCGTAAAAGACCTTTCTTTTCAGCAGTGTTTCCATCAAGACGAGCGGTCGTAACTGTGTGGGGGCGATTGCCGGGGCCAGTACCGGCCATGTCACTTTGGAGGGAATAAATGTGGGAGGCCTTTTGTCCGGAGCGCAGAATGTGGGTGGTTTCATCGGGGTTGTGGAAGGAACGGTCTCGATTGCGGAATGCTCGAACGAAGGGCTTACGGTCTCGGCGGGCGGTTATGCAGGCGGCTTTGTCGGCAAAGCGATGAAGGGAATTACCTGCAAACATTCAAGCCTCAATGCGACGGTCATCTCTTCCGGCAATTATGCGGGAGGAGCCGTCGGGTATGTGGAGAGCGGCAGCAGCTTGTTTGACGATGTCGATACATTCGCGACTTTTAGCTTATCGGGAGGAAATGCAACAGGCGGATTGGCCGGTTATGTAGGAGCTCTTTCCACATCAGCAATGTCTTGATGGTAAAGACCGCCACAGCCTCGACTGCGGCCGATGCCATTTCCGGCGGAAACAATACGGGGGGATTGTTGGGAGAAACTTCTCCTTTGCCCGGTTCTTCCCTGAAAAATTGTAAATTCGAGATGCGTCTTAAAGGGGCTGACAATTCAGGAGGGTTTATCGGCAAGGTGGCACAAGGCAATGGGGGAGGACTGCAATTGCTGCAATGTCACTCCGGGACGATGGGCAATGTGAAAGGGACGAATAACACCGGAGGAGCCATCGGTATGTCGGAAGTGAATGTGACTATCTCCAATCCCGCTCCGGACAATGCTATCCGTTTCCAAGTGCCGGTAGTCGGAACCGGGCGTTCCACCGGCGGACTGATCGGTCATCTCAATCAAGCGACATTCACCAACCTGATCGTTGCGTCCAATGTGACGGGAGAGGATGTGGTAGGCGGTTTCTTCGGCGAAGGAGATAAACCTGTGTTCATCAACAGCCGTACCGATTCGTTGATACGTATCCAAGGAAATTCCAATGTCGGGGGTGTAGGGGGAGCGGTCTATTCTCCTTCCATACATTCAGGCTCCGATTTTTCCGCTTTGATCAATCCGGACGACCACTATGCGAAATCCGCCACCAAGGTCGGCGGATTATTCGGTTATGCCCGGACGGTGAATCTCGACGGGGTGAGTGTCCGGTCCAAAGTGAGAGGCAAGGAAATGGCAGGCGGTTTGATCGGAATGGCAGACGAGGAAGTGCAAATAAATAATTGCAGGAACTACTCTACCGTAGATGCCGGGGAAAATACCGGAGGATTCGTGGGAATAGCCAAAGGACAGTCATTCTCTATGAAAAACTGCTACAATCACGGCAAGGTGTCCGGAAGTGGAAATGTGGGAGGTATTGTCGGGCAGATGCAGGTCTCTTTTGCGCTGACGGAGATACATAACCGTGCGGATGTCGTGAATACGGGCGATAGGTCAGGCGGTGTCTGTGGATATAATTATGCCAAAGGTGCTTACGAGCGTTGTACGAACACCGGTGCTGTATCGGGTAAAAACAAAGTAGGGGCATTGCCGGGACTACTGACGAAAGTGCACACAAGAGCGATTTCCTCGATCTGACCTATTGCGCCAACAGCGGTGCCATAGAGGGGGATGATAAAAGCATCGGCGGATTGGTGGGATTTGTTTTCGGGCAATTCCGCATCAACAAGTCATATAATAAAGGCAAGCATACAGGCAAAGAGAACATTGGCGGTATCGTAGGCGAAATATCCGGTTACTATCATGGCGAAGGAGACCAGCGTATCAACGACTGCTATAACAGGGGCGCATCGGATGGCAGCAAGCACCGCGCCGGCATCATTGGATACAAAGGGGACGATGCCGGCGTCAACTCTCTGATCATACGCCGGTGCTACAACTCGGCCAACACCGGCTGGGGGATTTTCGGAGGGATCAGTAACCGGTTCAGCTACAAGTATGAGAATGTATATTATATAGACACGAACAGTAGTGATCTCTCCGGATCAGCCAAAAAGTGCACGCTGTCCGAGTTGAAGGCGCTGAGGCTCGGAGATGCCTGGCAAACAGCGTCCGGCAGCTTGCTACATTGAAGGGGGCGCCGGAGCTGTAGATGCTTTGTCAGCCTTGGCCCGCTTCGCTTTCCGGCATTCTTTTTTGAGCCAAAAATAGTAGCCGGTTATGGCAAAAACAGCCCCTAAAAGCGAAACCAGGCAACTCAATATCCGGGTTGCCATCCCTCCCCATGTTCCGGCATGGACGGAATAGATCCATCCTCTTATTTTGGCGGATTTAGGGAGGTCCTTGTATAATTGGATTTCGGTGATCTTGCCGGTAGCCGGGTCAAAAGAATAGCGGTCGCTTCCTCTTGTATTTCCATAGGTGGCAGTAGAAACCGTTGCCGATCCGTCCTGGATGGCGATCGATTTATATTCCGGATAACGGCTTTGTAAATCGGCCAAGACTTCAGCCCATTGTGTGTAATTGGTTTTGGGGTGTTTCTTCAGCCTCTGTCACCTGATGTTTTTTGAGGAGAGGCGGATGCCGGAGCGTGTGTCTGCTTAGAAGTTGTGCTGATGCCGAACACGGTATAGAACGCGTCACGATACCAGCCGAACGACCAGGTCAGGCCGGTCAATGCCAGGACAAGCAAAAGTAAAGCAGCATAAAAGCCTCCGGAGACATGTAGATCGTACAGGAAACGGAACCAGCCGGCTTTTGTTTTTATTTTGAGCCGGTTTTTCAGTACTTTCTTGTTTCTCGGATACCAGATAACAAGGCCGCTGATGATGATAATGACCAATACCAGGGTTGAATATCCGACGATAGTCTTTCCCCAGGCAAAACTTCCATCCCGTTTATATTCGTCCAGCAGCCAGCGGTGAAGGCGCATCATTTTCATAAAGAACCCTTTCCCATCGTCTATGCCGGTAATTTCTCCGGTGTAGGGATTAATAAAGCAAGCAGCTTTTTTCCCCGGTAAAATTAATTGGTAGGTCCGTTTGGGATCGGAGGAAACCCGTATTCCGTTTATTTTGATGGAGTCGGGAAGTTGCTGGCCGGCGGCGCTCATGAGCACCGCCGGCGAAAGCACTTCGCCTTTTACCTCTTTGACAAAATAACGGGAAGGATAGCAAAGCTCCAGTATCTCTGTTTCGAATACCAGGATGGCTCCTGTCAGGCAGACGATCGCGATGATGATACCGAAGGGTATCGATAACCATAAATGTATTTTCGCAAAGAACTTTTTCATTTTACTGCCAATTTACCGATACCGGTTATTTGAGTGGCTTCGACTGTTACACCTTTCGTAGCACTGGCGTTAGCTGGGTCGATCTTGTAGATGGCTGGATTTCCATCGGTTGTCGTTACAGCGATGTAAGCCTTGCCGTTTTCAACATGTATCGTGTTTCCGAAACCGGAAATAATATCGGTTGAAGGAAGTCCGCTCACGTAAGTCAACTTTTCGGCTCCGGCTTTGAACACGGCCAACTGATTGGCTGTATAGCCTGTTTCACTGAAAGGACGGTCATACATCAGTAATAAGAAATAATCGTCTGTGATATGCCAGCTGCGAAGGAAGGAATTTCCATTGCTCTGTGCCTCCAAGTTGCAGTAGTAATCGTCGAAATCTTCACTTCCGTTCGGGATGCGCACTACACCGGCCGGCAAGTTGGTCTGCTGGCGCGGGTCGGTCATCGTTTTGGCATAAGATGGTGAGAATACATAGATGTCACCATTGTCGGCGGCCCAGATCATTTGATAATATTGCGATTTGAAACGGCCGCAAGCGTAACTGATTTTATCAGTCTTGATGATTTTCTTATTTGTAAATGTTGCATCGTCGAAGATGGCGACCCAACAGGAATTCGGATATTGTGTCCACAATAGCTCGTCTTTTTCGTAAGCGCTGCTGTTCGAACCTCCGGATTCGGTTTTCACCAAGTCTTCGTTACCCGGCAAGACCCATTTTCCGTTTCCGTCTTTTGTCCCGTACTGGCTTAATCCCATCGGTACGGCTACGCTATAGATCTTGCTGTTATGTTCCAGAATACCTGCCAGCGTTACATATTCACCATTGCCCAGGAAGTTTTCGGACAGGTAGGCTTTGTTCTTCGTGTCGTTGTCCGTTTTTGTCTCGGCTACGACATCTAAAAGGGATACCAGGAATGACTGGGGAACATAGCCGTTCTCGTCCGCCCATTCCGTCGGACCGTCACCTGAAGAAAGGGTCATGATATACTTGTCATAAATGCCGTAAGTCGTAAATCGTTTAACCTTATAGCTCTGTGAACGGGTTTCAAGTTCTCCGTTCGCATTCAGGATATACGAGCGTGTGTCGCCGGCATTTCCCTGATTGTAAGTCAGGCCGTACAAATACTGGTCTTTGTAGAAGACCCATTGTGTAGCTCCGTCATTCACAAGGCCGTTGTTCAATGTCGTGATGGTCCCTTCGTCCACACTTTCGGCTGTAAGCAGTACGTTGGTCGTATTTCCGGATGCCGTTGTAGAAGCTGGGATTACGAATGTGTTTTTGACTTCACCCTTCCCTCCTTCGTCTGGTGCCGGGATATCGTTGTCACTACAGGAAGTAAACAGCCCACCCGCCAGCATAGCTGCGGCAATACCGGTTAATAAATGATTCTTTTTCATTTTGCAATAAATGTATTTATATTTAGTAACTGTGATAATTGAATTAATTTCCGAAATAAACTCTCACTTTACCATAGAAAGCACGTCCGGCTTTCTGTAAACTGAAATTGTCGTACAAGTTTTCGTTTGTAAAATTGCGGCACTCTAACGATACGTTGTACCGTCCGTTCTGAAGGCTGTAGGAAAGAGCTAAATTATGAGAGAACTGGTTCGGTACGACATAGTCGTTGTTTTTCGATCCGATAGCCGACGAATAGTATGTAAAGCTATGCAGGTATTGATTGTCGTAAGTAACAGTCAGCACATTGCCTTTTTTCCAAAGGTTACGCCAGTAGAACGATATGTCGGAATCCGCAAACCGGTAGGGAAGGTTCGGCATCCGTTCCCCATAGGCCAGGTTTTCGGCATTGCTGGTAATGGAGGTCTTCATTCTGTCGCGTACATCCATTTGGGTAAAGTTGCCGCCTACGCTTACCCAGTTTGCGAAGTTGTAGCGGATGGATAGATTAAATCCCTTTGTCTCGACCTTGCCGTAGTTGATATAGGTTGCTGCTTGCTTGCCGCCACTCAGATCTGTGATGTTACGTTGTATGTAGTCTTTCGTATTGCGGTAGACCACTCCACCTTCCACATACAAGGTATGTTTCCCGAATGTCTTGTTGTAGCTCAGGTTGAGGTTGATATTGTCGCTGTTTTCCGGTCGGATACTCAGTTCGCCCATTTCCAGGTCTTCGTCACCAAACATCTCTTCGATGGTCGGTAGACGATAAGCCTTTTCGTAAGACAGCTTGGCCTGCAGGCCTGTCAGGATGAAGTAGGTTCCGGCCGCCCCGTATCCGAATGAGTTGACAGAACGTGTTTTGCGTACATATTCGTCTTGCGTACTCGAGGTGGCCATCGGGCCTGCTACAAATTGGCTGTAATATTTTCCGAAAGCGGAGAAATTCCAGTGTTCGGATGGCATCAACCGGTAGGAAAGGCCCGAAATGTTTTTGCGGGTTTCTTTGGCAATGGCGCTTTTCATTTCTTCGGCTGCAAGCAGGGAGGTATTGGAACGATGGAAAGTGTTCAATACGTGGTTGAAGGTGAATGTATGCATTTTGCCGATCCGGTAATTGAGTGTCAACGTTCCGTTCCAGTTATTGTTGTCTGCCCGTAAATGCTGCCTTGACTGTTCTCCGGCGGAGTTCATCAGGTGTTTTTCTCCCCGCCAGTTATATTCATAAGAAGAAGTGTCCACGTTGGTTGTCAGATTTTTATTGTAGTTGGCTGTCAACACGATGTCCAGCCCTTTGGTGAACAGATCGCGTTTGCCATATTCCAATGAAGGCATCAGAGAGTGTCCTTTGCGGTGCTTCTGGCCGTAAACGATTTCCTGGCGTACACCAGTCTGTATGTCCTGGTACATATTGGAGTAGGTGAAACCCAGCAGCAGGCGGTCCGCCCATTTCTTGTCTACGATCCCCAGCTTGCCGATAACTGCTTCGTTGTGGTAGGTATCGTTGAAGCGTTTCACCCGTTCCTTTTTGCTTCTGTCGATGCTTCCGGTCTCGAAGTTTTCTACCGGAGCGTTCACGTAGTAGTCATTGTCCGAATAGTTTTGGAAAGCATTGATTTCGTAGGTGAATCCGTTTTTGAACGTCTGCCCGAAATTCACATAAGATTTGTGTGTATTGAAAGAACCGTACGAATAGGATGCGTCCAAAAACCATCTGTCTCGTTTCTTTTTAGTGATGATATTGATCACGCCTCCGATTGCATCCGTACCGAAGCCTACCGGGACCACTCCCTTATAGATTTCGATACGTTCGGCAAAGTTTACCGGGATGTTGTTCAGCCCGAACGAACTTCCCACACCTTCCTGCGGCACACCGTCGATAAATATTTTCACATGTTTGCCGCTGAAACCGTCCAGCGTAAGTTGCATGTCCGAACCGACACCTCCGGATTCACGCACTTTCATTCCCGGAGCTTTTGCCAATGCCTCGCTCAGGCTTCTGTTGGAATTTTGCAGTTCTTTCGTGTCGAGTGCTACGGCATTGAATGCCGAACGTTTCAAACGGCTTATTCCGTTTGAGACAACGACCACTTCGTCCAGTTCCGTCGATTGCGGAGTAATGGTGATATTCTGCTTGGTCCTTTCTCCGCTGGCAAGCCTTACCGGTTTTTCAACCGTCTGATAACCGATGGCGGAAACGACTAATGTATAGTCGCCTGCCGGAGCTTTCAGATGGTAAATACCTTGTTCGTCGGTTGTTCCGCCATAGGTCGTACCTTTCAGGTAAACCGTTGCGAAATCAACGATTTCTTTTTCCGTAGATATGATTTTACCAGAGATCATCGCTCTGTCTTGGGCAGAGGCGGATATCGCGGCCAAGAGAAATAGGAATAAGCCGGAAAGTTTAAGAATAGTCGCTTTCAATTTATAAAGAGTTTTGTATCGTTAGTAAAACGCTGCAAAGGTCTTTATAAATGAAAAGCGCATCAATCGCGGATTTTAGGTAATTTTATTCTCCCCGTAATTGTAATTTTGACAATACCTCTAACTATATGTAGGTATTTTTCGTCTTTAACCTTTCCCGAAGTGGGAAGGGGTGGATTAGTTTTCTTTTTTAGGGGCGACAAATGCCGTATATAGTTGAAGCAAGGCTGAAATGGTCAGGCAAATCACCCATTCTTTCCGTCCGCTGAACATCAGGGCGGAGGCGAATATGCATAGCAATCCGGCAAATATATTGTAGCGGTGCAACCTGCGTCTGCGGAAATCCATATCCTTGGTAGGCATTGTCAGGTAACTGACTGCTATACCGGCAGCTCCGATGGCGAACAGGTAAGGAGCTACAACCGGCAATGCCAGATATAATCCCGCACCGGCAAGCAACAGCAGGGCGGAGATATTGAAAACTATCGTTCTTGCTTTTTCGTTCATTTACTTATTCTTAATAATATATACATCCTCGTTCGGCTTTTTCATGAAATATTCTTCACGGGCAAAGCGCTCGAGGCCTTCCTTATCCGTATGCAGATCGTTCAGCTTTTTGCTGTTGATTTCGATCTCCTTCTGGTAATGCTTGATTTCTTTTTCCAGGCTACGAATCTTTTCATCATAGGTATAACGCTTATACAGACTACTATCGCCCATTGCAAAAGTCAGAGCGAAGAACACTATGGTTACCAGCCAGTAGGCATTGATCCTGGATAGATACTTGTTGTAAAAGTCTTTTATGCGTGACATCGGAACTTCGTTTTTGCAAAGGTAAATGAATTATTTTGTTTATCTTTGTCTTGTTAATAAAAAAGCAGAGAATGGATAATTATATTGTATCGGCAAGGAAATACCGTCCTTCTACTTTTCGTAGTGTGGTAGGCCAGAAGTCCTTGACAACTACACTCAAAAATGCAATACAAAGTAACAAGCTGGCTCATGCCTATCTCTTTTGCGGTCCCCGTGGAGTGGGTAAGACTTCTTGCGCCCGTATCTTTGCCAAGACGATCAATTGTTTGAATCCGACTGCCGACGGGGAAGCCTGTAACGAATGCGAATCCTGCAAGGCATTCAACGAGCAGCGTTCTTATAATATCCATGAACTCGATGCAGCCTCCAATAACTCGGTTGACGACATCCGTGCCCTGATCGACCAAGTGCGTATTCCACCTCCAATCGGAAAATATAAGGTCTTTATTATCGACGAGGTGCATATGTTGAGTTCGGCAGCTTTCAATGCGTTTCTGAAAACATTGGAGGAACCGCCCCATCATGCCTTGTTCATTCTGGCTACGACGGAAAAGCACAAGGTCTTGCCGACCATCCTGTCCCGTTGCCAGATATACGACTTTTCGCGTATCTCGATTGCCGATATGGTGGAACATCTGGAATATGTCTCTTCCTGCGAAGGGGTGACGGCTGAACCGGAAGCCTTGAATGTGATTGCCCAGAAAGCGGATGGCGGTATGCGCGACGCGTTGTCCATCTTCGACCAGGTGGTCAGTTTTACAAATGGAAATATTACCTATCAGGCAGTTATCGATAACCTGAACGTCCTGGATTACGAATATTATTTCCGGCTGACGGATGCAATGCTTTCCGGGAATGTCCGGTCTGCCATCCTGATCTTGAACGATATCTTGAGCAAAGGATTTGACGGGCAGAATATCATAACCGGCTTGGCGTCGCATTTCCGTGACTTGCTGGTATGTAAGGATGAGGCTACTTTGATATTGTTCGAGGTAGGCGCTTCTATCCGTGAACGTTATAAGGAGATGGCGAAGCGCTGTTCCGACGGGCTGTTGTTTAAGGCGATCGAGCTGGCAAATACATGTGACCTGAATTACCGGGCCAGCCGGAATAAACGTCTGTTATTGGAACTTACGCTTATCCAACTTTGCCAATTAAGCAGTGCCGGACAACCGGCCGATGATAAAAAAAAAGGGCTGATTGAGCCGATAGCATCCAACGGGCCGGGTCAAGCCCCTGCTCAATCAGGGCAGGCAGTAGCGACTCAGACGTACACCGTACAATCCGCTCCTCCTTTGCAACGTCCGGTACAATCTCCACAGGAAATGACGGGGGCGACTCCTCGCCAGCAGGTTGTTTCCACTCATGTACCACCTTCTTCGACTGTTATTCCGCAGGCTCCTCCGGCGTCGGCTCCCAAGAGAGTGGCGCGTCCACCTCAGTTCGGCACGTCCATTAAAGAGATAGGTGTAGAGCATCCGAAAGCACAGCAGGCTACGACGCAGGCCGCTACCGTGTACAGGAAATGCAGAGCCCTTTCAGCCAGGAGGCATTGGTACATTACTGGGACGCTTATGCGTCTACGATTGACAAGAAGGTATATCTGAAAAATACGATGATCAATTGTAAGCCGACTTTACAGGATCATTATTATTTTGAAGTCTGTGTACATAATCCCGGCCAGCAGGATGAATTGACGAATAATTGTATCGATATATTGAGTTATCTGCGGATGCAGTTGAAGAATACCCGTATCCAGATGCGTGTCCGTATAGATGAAACGAACCAGAAACATTTGGCCTATACATCAGCAGAGAAGTACGAACACTTACTAAACATAAATCCGGTTTTGGCTAAGTTGAAAGACGAGTTTAATCTGACACTTGACTAAATAGTTGAAAGTTGAAAGGTGAAAGTTGAAAGTTAAAAAGAAATATAAATCTAACTTTCAACTTTCACCTTTCACCTGACTTTACATTTCTCTGATCCAAATATTACGGAAACTGATCGGTTCGCTGGGGTCGCCATGAGACTGCAAACGGATCGGGCCTGCTCCGTGTTTTACAACTTTCGGGAAACCGATATATTCCGTAGTGCCCAGGATAGTCGTGTTGTTCTGCAATACGATGCCATTCTGGATAACCGTAACACGCGGCGGAACACGATAAGTACCGTCTTCCTTGAAGATAGGAGCGGAATAGATAATATCGTAAACATTCCATTCACCCGGCTTGCGCATGGCATTTGCCAGAGGAGGCGTTTGTTTGTAGACGCTTCCGGTCTGTCCGTTCACGTAGGTTTCGTTGTTATAGCAATCCAGAACCTGGATTTCATACATGTCTTGCAGGAAGATGCCGCTGTTGCCGCGTCCTTGGCTTGTGCCGGTGATGTTTTCAGGTACGCACCATTCGATATGCAACTGGAAATTCTCGAATTTTTGTTTTGTCAGTATATCACCTTTCTTCTTGTCCACCGTGAAAACACCGTCTTTTACGATCCATTCGGCCGGTCCGCCTTTAGCGCTTTGCCAAGCGGAAAGGTCTTTTCCGTCAAACAGGACGATGGCGTCGGAAGGGGCACTGTTTGTTTTGATGTCGCCAGGAGTGACAACTTTCGGTTGCGGAGTCCAGTATTCGGACATTCCCGGTTTCATTTTTTCCTGTTCGGGGTACTGTTTTTGTGCGCTTGCACTGATACAGACCGTACAAGCCAAGGCTGCCAAAGCAGTCTTCATTGTAATGCTTTTGTTCATGGTCTAAATTGTTTTATTAGGTTTAATAATTTACTGCTTGCAAAGGTAATAAAAAATACATGTAAGTGTATTCGGTTTCCGGCGTTGTCGATTATATTTTCGGCATTGTCGTGTATATTCTTGACGTTGTCGAATATATTTTCGACGTTGTCGAGAATAAAATACACTTACATCCAATTGCAAACTAATGGCTTATGGAGATAGAAGCAGTGCGTGCCTTTTTTATCTCGCCTGATGGTTGAAAAGCCGTTGTTCTGCCAACCCTTCATATTTAGTGCCCGGCCGGCCGTAATTGCAATACGGGTAAATGCTGATTCCGCCGCGCGGGGTGAAAATGCCGGTTACTTCTATGTATTTGGGAGCCATCAGGCGGATGAGGTCTTTCATGATGATATTGACACAATCCTCATGAAAGGCCCCGTGATTGCGGAAACTGAACAAATACAATTTCAGGCTCTTGCTTTCCACCATTTTTACATCGGGAATATAATCGATGTAGATGGTGGCGAAGTCCGGCTGGCCGGTGATAGGACAGAGGCTGGTAAATTCCGGACAGTTGAAGCGCACCCAGTAATCATTGTCCGGATGCTTGTTGGTAAATGCTTCCAATACCTCCGGAGCATAATCCTGCTTGTATACGGTTGAACCTCCTAATAGGTGCAATTCGTTTTCATCTTTTCTTGTATCCATGATGTTTTCTTTTGTTATTCTTGTAAATGATGGTTTATCGGCGTCTTTTTAAATAGTTCTCCAAACCTTCGCGGCGTAGTGTGCAGGCGGGGCAATGGCCGCAGCCTTCTGCCATGATACCATTGTAGCAGGTGAGGGTTTGGGTCCGTACAAGGTCGAAAACTCCTAACGTGTCGGACAGTTCCCACACTTCGCTTTTGTCCCGGTCCATCAGGGGCGTGTGGATCACGAACTGTTCGTCCATTGCCAGGTTCAGGGTGACGTTGAGGGAGCGGACGAATGTATCGCGGCAATCGGGATAACCGCTGAAATCGGCTTCCGATACGCCGGTTACGAGATGGAAGATTCCTTTGCTGCGTGCGAGGATGGCGGCGAAGGTCAGGAATACCATGTTGCGTCCCGGGACGAAGGTGTTCGGGTAGCTGTCTGCCGGTTTTTCCTGATCCATTGAGATGTCGGTATTTGTCAGCGAACAGTTCGGATCGAGCTGGCTGATCAACGATACGTCCAACAATTGGAACGGAACGTCGGCATCGGCTGCAATTTTTCGTGCAACCTCTATTTCCAGGGAATGTTTTTGCCCGTATGTAAAGCATACGGCTTCTACGCGAGAAAAGTGCTTCTTGGCCCAGAACAGGCAGGTCGTGGAGTCTTGTCCACCGGAGAAGCATACCAAAGCGGCTTCTTGATGTTTCATATTTTTCTTGTTTTTAATACGTGGTTTAGCAAGCACACGGAAAAGGAAACGTCCCTTTTCGGGTGCAAAGATACTTTTTTTATTGACAAAAGGGTATGTCAAATATCGGTATTTATGGGACGCAGAGGAGAAGAGTTGCACAACTTTGGCGAATTTGTGCGGCACATTTTTGCAATAAGTGTGCAATATTTAAAAAAAGTAGTTATCTTTGCCGCCGTTTATGTCTCCGGGAAGGCATAATAGAAATAGGTATTAATAAATAAAGTTTTTATGAAGAAAGTTATCGCGTTAGCATGTCTTTCCATGCTTCCAATGACGTATGTGGCCGCAGAAGGTTATCAGGTAAACGCACAGAGTACGAAGCAGGCTGGTATGGGCCATGTCGGTGTTGCAATGAAACTGGGTGCGGAAAGTATGCACTTCAATCCTGCCGGATTGGCATTTATGGAAAATAAGATACATTTGTCGGCTGGTGTTTCCGGTGTTTTCTCAAAAGGTAAATTTACAGACGGAGATTATGTGCAGCGTCCGGATAATACGCCCAGCACTCCTCTTTATGTATATGCCGGTTTTAAAATCTATGATAATCTGGCAGCAGGTGTGAGCGTAACGACTCCCTACGGTAGTTCCATGAACTGGGGAAAGGATTGGAAAGGTGCTCATCTGGTACAGGATATCGCCTTGAAAGCATTTAATGTGCAACCGACTGTTTCCTGGAAGATCACGGACCGTCTGAGTGTCGGTGCCGGCTTGATGATGGAGTTCGGTAATATCGAACTGAGCCGTGCGTTGATCGGCCCTGGTGAAATGAATAATATGGCAAACGGATTGATGGAGCAGTTCGGCCCTATTTTGGCTCAACATCCTGAATTGGCCGCTTTGATTAAGCCTACCGTTGATAAACTGATGACTGATATGGCGAAATATCAGGATGCATCCGCCGCTTCTGTCAATCTGAAAGGGGATGCCGGTGTCCGGTTAGGTTTTAATGTGGGTGCTATGTTCGATATTAACGAAAAGTGGACGGTAGGTGTTTCTTATCGCTCGAAAGTAAAGGCACGTGTGAAAGAAGGTAACATTTCATTGAGTTATGCGAATGAAACAGATTTGAAGAATAATTTGCTTCCTCAGGTAGCAGGCTTGTTGAAAACAGCTGAAGCAGCCGGTTTCCCTATCCCCGAATCGATGAAGGATTTTTCTATTCCTCCATTGGATGAAGGCACTTTCTCCGCCGAACTGCCATTGCCGGATAACTGGAATGTAGGGGTTACCTTCAAGCCGACTAACCGTTGGATCCTCTCCGGGGAAGTTCAGTTTGTGGGCTGGGGCGCTTACAAGAACTTGGCAATCAATTTCGCTCCGTCATCTTTAAGCAAATATGACATGGTAGCGAGAAAGGAATATAAGAACTCACGTATCTACCGTGTCGGTGCACAGTTTGCCGCAACGAATCGCTTGGATGTTCGTTTAGGTGCTTACTTCGACGAATCACCTGTGAAAGACGATTATCTGAACCCTGAAACACCGAGTATGAATAAATTTGGTATTACTACCGGTTTGAGTTTCCGTCCTATCGATCCGTTATCTATCGACTTTGCATTTTCTTATGTGACAGGTTTCGGACGTGACGGTTCTTATAGTGACAAGAGCTTGATTACTGGTAATGACCGTACATTCGGAGGACATTACAACATCTATGCTTTGATGCCGTCGATCGGAGTATCTTACGCTTTTTAACCTAACAATATCATATATCAGTAAGAAAGGGGAACTGTCTCTATGGCGGTTTCCCTTTTTATTTGTGTGTGGCCGCATTAAAATGTTCCTTCTCCAATCACACCATGAGGGATTGAGCTCAGTTTCAGTTTCGACAAAGTGATTTTAGGAATAGACAAAGCTATGCCTTATGCCTCCTAACCCATAGCTTTACACCTTCTAAAGCTATGGGTTACGGGACATAGATGATAATGGAAAACTGAATTTGGTTATGGTTGTCTTGATATGCAAAAAGGAGGTGTGTCGAAACTATCCTGTTCCCGCGCTTGACGCGGGATCGCATTAAAACTGGCCCTATAAAAATCTGATTGATAAGGTCTGTCCTTTTGCGGCCCCGCATCAAGTGCGGGGACAAGGAGATTTTGACACACCACCTTTTATATTTGTTGTGCTTGTATCGATTACAACTGGATCCAGCGGACGAAAGCGAAGTCCATACGGTGAGGCAATTCTTTGTTCACAGGGTAAACGCGGAAGCCCATCTTGTGAAGGCCTGCTTCGCTCGGAGTTGTCTTTAGTTCGAAGAACAGTTTGGAACCTTCTTCTTTTATCAGCTTGAACTGTTCTGTCGCCAGTAATTCCAACTGATGGTTATCCGGATTTTCTTTCGTAACAACCATTTCAACTCCTAACATACCTTTCAGTTCGTGGCGGTCGATAACCAGATCGAACTTATATTCTTTACCGACAACCGGACCGTCAATAGCTAAATCCTGGCTGCATGTAAACGATTCAACCTGGAAGCTGTCCCAATGTTCTGCCACTTCTTCTTTCCATGCAGCGATTGCTTTGGCTTCGGCAAAACCGTTTTCGTGCAAGTGAGCGGAACGGGTTGCCAATTTGTTGTAGAAGCGGTCGATATAATCGTCCAACATACGTTTCATCGTATAGTCGGGAGCGATTTCAGACATCGAATTCTTGATATACTGTATCCATTCAGGAGAGTATCCCTTGCTGTTTCTTGCATAATAAGTCGGGATGATCTCTGTTTCCAGTGTATGGTAGATAGTAGCGGCATCCAACTGGTCCTGATACTGCTGGTTTTCGTAAGTACGTTTGTCGGTCAATGCCCAACCTGCACCCGGTTTGTAACCTTCGTACCACCATCCGTCCAGTACGGAGAAGTTCAGGACACCGTTCATCTCAGCTTTTTCACCAGACGTACCGGATGCTTCCAGAGGACGGGTCGGAGTGTTCAACCAAACATCGACACCTGCGATCAGGTGACGGGCCAGACGCATATCGTAGTTTTCCAGGAAGATGATCTTTCCTAAGAATTCCGGACGGCGGGAGATTTCGACAATATGTTTGATCAATCCCTGTCCGCCACCATCGGCCGGGTGAGCTTTACCGGTGAATACGAACTGGATCGGATACTGTTCGTTGTTTACGATCTTAGCCAAACGATCCAAGTCGGTGAACAACAGGTGAGCACGTTTGTAAGTTGCGAAACGGCGACCGAAACCGATCAGCAGAGCGTTCGGGTTGATCTTGTCCAGGATGGAAACAACCTTTGCAGGATCTCCCTGGTTCTTCAGCCAGTTTGTCTTGTACTGATTCTTGATATATGTGATCAGCTTGTTCTTCAGAGTCTTGCGGATAGACCAGATGTCTTCGTCCGTAACATTCTGGATCGCTTCCCAATATTTCTTGTTAGACTGGTCTTTGAGGAACTTCTTGTCGAAATGTTCGGCAAAGAAACGTTTCCATTCGGTAGAAGCCCAAGTTGGCATGTGTACGCCGTTGGTCACATATCCTACGTGCAGTTCATCGGGGAAATAGCCTTTCCATACCGGAGCGAACATGCGCTGGGATACTTTTCCATGCAACCAGCTTACGCCGTTTGCTTCCTGGCAAGTATTCAAAGCGAATACACTCATAGAGAACTTCTCGTTGGAGCCCGGGTTTTCACGTCCCATATCGATAAATTCCTGCCAGCTGATACCTAACTTGCCGGGGAATTCACCCATGTAACGTCCGAACAGACCTTCATCGAAGTAGTCGTGACCTGCCGGAACCGGTGTGTGAACGGTGTACAAAGCAGAAGCACGTACGACTTCCAGAGCTTGGTTGAATGACAGGCCGTCGTTCTGGATGAAATCTACCAGACGCTGTGCATTGATCAGAGCAGCGTGTCCTTCGTTGCAGTGGTAAATCTGCTTCTTGATTCCTAATTTGTTCAGCATTAGGATACCGCCGATACCCAACAGGTATTCCTGTTTCATACGGTTTTCCCAGTCACCGCCATACAGCTGGTGGGTGATAGAGCGATCCCATTCGCTGTTCTGAGGAATATCCGTATCCATCAGATATAAAGGAACGCGTCCTACGCTTACTTTCCAGATGTGTGCATAAACGGTACGGCCGGGGTAGGGAACTTCCAATACCATCGGTTCGCCATTCGCCTGCATGACCTGTGTAAGGGGTAGTGCGTTGAAGTTTTGCGGTTCGTAATTGGCAATCTGTTGTCCGTCCATAGACAGAGACTGTGTAAAGTATCCGTAGCGATACAGGAAACCTACTGCTGTCAGGTCGATGTTGCTGTCGCTGGCTTCTTTCAAGTAGTCACCAGCCAATACACCCAGACCGCCGGAGTAGATTTTCAGCACGTTTGTCAGACCATATTCCATGCTGAAATAGGCAACAGACGGTTTTGTCTGATCCGGTTTAACATCTACATAGTCCTTGAATATTGAGTACACAGCTTTGATTTCGGCCATCAGGACGTCATCTGCCAGGATTTCCTCAATACGCTTGTAGGACAGGCTTTGAAGTAAAAGTACGGGGTTACCTTCTGTTGATGCCCAGAGTTCAGAATCGATCTTACCGAATAATTTGGCTCCTTCATGGTTCCATACCCACCACAGGTTTGTCGCCATTTCATATAACGGCTGTAATTGCTCGGGGAGCATAGAGTGGGAATAAACATCTTTCCAAATCGGGCTGTTTGCGTTATTCGCTTTGATTTTCATTATTGTGAAGTTTAAAATGTTTCAATTTTATTTATTATTGTCTCATCTTC
>ENA-OQJX01000139-OQJX01000139.1-human-gut-metagenome-genome-assembly--contig:-NODE-139-length-48539-cov-11.831096_pt1 | contig 48539 bp, 40 predicted proteins | sample MGYA00242615_ERZ504782 | MGnify/ENA primary metagenome ERZ504782 (study PRJEB26092, sample SAMD00036354) | human gut metagenome | host: Homo sapiens | study: EMG produced TPA metagenomics assembly of... | reverse complement strand
CACGCAGGTCGAGCGCAGGAGCCGCAGGCTGTTCGCCAGGTTCGTCCCCGACAAGAGCGCGCTGGCCACGGCGCGCGCCGAATACGACTGGCCCGGCGTCGCCATCGCAGCCTAGATGCCGAGGTCGTCCTTGTGCTTGTTCATGTCCTCGACGACCTTCTTCAAGGTGTCGTAGTCCTTGATGTCGGCGTCGGACTGGATGACTGCGTAGTCCTTCTTGGCGTATTCGTTGACGATCTTCTTGTTGTAGATGATACCGTACCACTCGGCCGCATACGGCATGGTGTAGGCGTCGTCGCCGACCTTATGCGAGTTGGTCTTGCCTTCGTCGTTGAGCAGCTTGTACACGTCAGTGTCCTGCAACGGTTCGAGATACCTCTGGTACTTGGCGAACTCGTCGTAGCCAGCGATGATGAACATGGTCGGAGCTTCGGACTTGGCCAGTTCGGAGGTCAGCGTGGACTCATAGCTGCCGGAGGACGCGATCTGGATGTCGACCTGCACGCCGGTCTGATTGGTGTAGTCCTGCGCAAGCTGCTGCAGCTGATCGACCACCTCAGGCTTGCCGTTCAAGAAATAAACATGACCCTTATTCGGATCAGCCGCAGTGCTTCCGCAGGCGGCGAGGCTGAACATGGTGACGGCCGCAACGCCCGCGGCGAGGATTCTCTTCATGTTCATGGTGCTCATCGGCGTTATGCTCCTTCCGCATATACCGAACATCTGTGTCCGGCGAGCTGTTCTTCTCAAAGGGGGCCGCTGAACTATGCTCAGCGACTCGTTACCGTAAGCGTTGATGACAACGACATCACGCGATGCGATTATGTACATAATCGGCGTGTTTTCGGGGGATTACTTGATATTTCAAGTGTTTTCTCACACCCTCTGATTGCAGCTCTGGTGAATACGTTGCCAAGGTACTGTGCATGAATCGGCAAACAGGCGATTCCCCGTGGGCCACGCCCGTTACAATGACGTGTATCCATCCGCCCGCCCCTCAAGGAGATGAATCATGGGCTTTATGTCTCCGGATTCCGCATTCATGCGCGGACTGAGCAATACCGTAGATGCCATCTGGATCAACCTGCTCATGATCATCACCAGCATTCCACTGATCACCATCGGCGCGGCGCTCACGGCTGGACACGATGCCGCGCGGCGCGTAGCAATCGCGGAAGGTCACGTCACCGCGAACTATTTCAAGGCATTCCGCGCGAATTTCCTCAAGGCTACGGGACTATGGATTATTTTCGGCGCCACGGGAACTGGTCTCGTGTATTCATGGGTGGTGTTGCAGATCACGCCGCTGCTCATCCCCAAAATCGGTCTGACCTTGGTGTGGATCATCGGATTCGAATGGGTGTGGGCGTTGCAGGCGCGCTTCGAGAACTCCTTTGGCGGAGTACTGGCGAACGCGTTCATCTTCGGCGTCTCGCGCATTGGTGCCACATTGGTATTGGTCACGATCGACGCTATCTTCCTCGGCCTGCTCGTCGCCTCATGGGTCTACATGCCGCAGGGCCTGTTCCTGCTGATAGTCCTGGGCTACGGATCGGTGCTCATGCTGCATGTGCCAATTCTCGAGCGCGTATTCGCCGCATGCGTCGCCCTGTCCGGCACGTCCGACGCATCCGCCCCGTCCGACACGTCCGACACCACGTCCCCGCAAAGGCAATAGCACATGGCAAAGTCACACTGCAGGACGTCGCAAGGCAGCTGGAGTCTCCACCGCCACCGCATCATGGGCGATCAACGACAACAAGAACGTACGTATTCCCGAAAACACGCGCCGCAAAGTCCGCAACGTCGCCGAACGTCTCGGATACCATTCCAACGCGTTTGCCCGAAGTCTTGCGCGCGGCAAATCCGATCTAATCGGTTTCATCAGCGACGGTGTCGCCACATCTCCATTCGCCGGACGAGTCATTCAAGGCGCGCAGGACGAAGCATGGCGCAACGGCAAAATCCTGTTGGTGGTCGACACCGACGGCAATGCGACCATTGAGCGAAAGGCCTTTTCGTTCATGCTTGAGCATCAGGTTGAGGGAATCATCTATTCAAGCTGGGTGCATCGCTCCATTACGCCACCTGACGAGCTGGAACGCACTATGTCCGTATTGGTGAACTGCTTTGACGAATCGGGTCGATTCCCCGCTGTGGTCCCCAATGAAGTGCAGGGCGGACAGTCCGCTACCGAGTTGTTGCTGCAGGCGGGGCATCGTCATGTTGCATTCGTGAACGAGCCAACCGCATCGCCTGCGTCGGTCGGCCGCCTCGAAGGGTATCGTCAGGCACTTGCCGCACACGGATTGGCATACGACCCCGCAATGGTCGTTGACGCAACAGCCGACCAGGAAGGCGGTTACGGAGCGGCCGACGCAGTGCTGAAGACCGGCGCCACGGCAGTGTTCTGTCATAACGACCGCACTGCCATGGGTTTGTACGACGCGCTTCGCGAGCGAGGCTTGCGTGTGCCCGACGATTTGTCGATTGTCGGATTCGATAACCAGGAGGTCATTTCCGCACACCTGCATCCTGCACTCACGACGGTCGGACTGCCGCAATATGACCTTGGTGTATTAGGCGTACGCTCGTTGCTGACGCTGAATAAGACGCCCGACGCCGACTACGACAGCAGCGAAACCGATCGCATCGAAGATAGCAAAACGCACCGCTTCGAGCCATTGCTGGTGGGCTGTCCTTCAGTGATGCGCGATTCTATCCGCGCCTATCGCGGGTAGTCGGCAGCGCGAGACACGCGCCATTCCTAGAGGTGTGCGTCATGGCTTGACAGGTATAGTTTGAATGTTTATCATATTGCTTAATCGCTTAAATGCTTAAGCGATTAAATCAAATCAGGACAATACAATAAAGCATGTTTCTAATGCGCGGAGCTGCGCAGTAGAAACAGCCAGGATACCGTTCGCCGCGAAACTGCACACAAGTCCGGTAGCCCGACCACAGAGCAATTGGCGAGCGGTCGTCAACCGACCATATAGGAGTGATAATCATGCCAAAGCTGTACTACCAATTCCCTGGCACGTGGTTCGGCGATTGCATGCCGTTCGGCAAGGGCAACGAGTTCTTTCTGTATCACCAGCGAGACAATCGCAATCCGGAACCATTCGGCGAACCGTTCGGCTGGGATCTGGCCACAACCTCTGATTTCGTGCATTACAAGGATTGCGGTGTAGCCGTGCCGCGCGGCAGGGACGACGAGCAGGATCAGTTCATATTCGCGGGATCGGTGTTTGAAGGGGAAGGGCAATACCATATCTTCTACACCGGGTACAACCGCGATTACCCCCAGCGGGACAAGCCGGCGCAGGTGCTGATGCACGCAGTCAGCGATGATTTGTACCACTGGACGAAAACCCAGAACGCCATCACCTTCACTCCGCAAGAAGGCTACGATCCAGACGATTGGCGCGATCCGTGGGTCATTCGCGACGACGAACATGACCAGTATCTGCTAATCCTTGGAGCCCGTAAGATCGGCCCGAAAACGCAGCAGACCGGCCGCACGGTGAAGTTCACGTCTAAAGACCTCAAGAACTGGACGTTCGAAGGTGACTTCTGGGCTCCGAACCTATACACGATGCATGAGATGCCTGATCTGTTCAAGATGGGCGAGTGGTGGTATCACATCGTTACGGAATACAGCGATCGGCACAAGATGGTGTATCGCATGGCCAAGAGTCTAGAAGGCCCGTGGATCGCACCCGATGATGACGCGTTTGACGGCAGCGCCTATTATGCCGGACGGACCTTCGAACTAGGTGGACGGCGAATCCTCTTCGGCTGGGTTGCCACCAAGGAAGACTGCGATGACGTAAAGAACTTCGAATGGGCTGGCACCTTCGTCCCTCACGAGGTCTACCAGCGTACCGACGGCACACTTGGCGTGCGCATTCCCGACACGGTCTGGGATGCGTTCAACGAACGCGAGCAAATCGTGACGAATGCGGTAATCGACGGTACTGACGCTCGCCGTAACGCCGTGCTGGCCGAGGGCTGCGGAGACCTGTATTCGTTTGAAGCGGACGTCATGTTCAGCGAGGGAACGCGATCCTTCGGTCTCCGCGTCTACCGCGATGAGGCAAGCGAGCGTGGCTATCAGTTCATCTTCCCGATTGGTGAGCATCGCTACGTATTCGAAGGCAGCCCGAACTTCCCGTGGTTCAACTGTATGAATATCGGGCTAGAGCGGCCAATCGAACTGGTTGCCGGGCGTGAATATCACATTCAGCTCATCGTGGACGACACCATCGCCACTCTGTACGTCAATGGCGTCGCACTCAACGCGCGTATGTACCAGCACCCAGGCGACGCATTAAGCATGTTCGTCACCGACGGCACGCTCACCGTCACGAATGCGACCATCAGTCGTGGACTCAAGGAGGTGTGAGCCACAGTCACCACCGTATGTTTGCGAACCGATACGTTCGCCTGTGATTCATCCGTACACCATATGAACGCCGCCGGGCGCAACCGGCGGCGGGCCTCCAACCTACGCGCGGCCAGCGGGCACGACTTGTGCAATGACGATGTCCGCTCCCCCGCCCTATATTGCAACAACAACGAAGTTATGGCATTCCATAGGAGGGAAACCATGAAGAAGATTATCAAAGCAACGGCCGCAATGGCAGCGGCAGGTCTGTCTCTGGGGTTGATCGCCGGGTGCGGTTCCGGCGACTCCAATGCAGATAAGGGTCATGTCTACTTCCTGAGCATGAAAGCAGAGCAGGCTGATCAGTTTCGTGAGCTTGCAGATAATTTCACCGCAGAGACCGGCATCGAAGTAGATGTCGCCACAGCATCGTCTGGCACATACGAACAGACGCTGAAGAGCGAGCTCGCCAAATCCGGAGCGCCAACCGTGTTCGATGTGGACAACAACGACTTCCTCAATTGGACCGATTACTACGCAGACATGTCCGATACGAACATGTACAAGGACCTCACCAAGCAGGACTACGCCATGAAGAATGGCGATGAAATTGGCGCTGTGCCTTACGTGATGGAGCGGTACGGCATCATCTACAACAAGGCCTTGCTGCAGAAGTATTTTGATGCCAACTGGTCAAGCGTGAAGGACGTTGAGACGATCAACAACTTCGATACGCTGAGGACCGTGGCTGACGAGATTCAGGCGCATAAAGATGACCTCGGTATCAAGGGCGCGTTTACGTCAGCGGGCTTCGATACGAGTTCGATCAATCGGTTCGGCGATCAGCTCGCCCACGTGCCGGTGTATTACGAGTATCGCGATCAAGGCGTGACGCAACTTCCGGCCACAATCTCCGACACATACATTCCGAATTTCAAGAAGATCTTCGACCTGTATATCACTGATTCGACCACGCCGGCCAGCCAGCTTTCGAGCGCCACCATGGATGACGCCAATTCGGAATTCGCGCTTGGCGAGGCCGTGTTCCTGCAGAACGGCACGTGGGGTTACTCGCAGATCAAGGATCAGAACGTACCTGACGAGGACATGGGCGTGCTGCCGATTTATATTGGCACTGAAGGCGAGGAGAAGGCCGGCCTGACAGTCAGCTTCCTGTACTTTGCGATGAACAAGAACGCTTCCGAAAAGGATCAGCAGGCGACCCGTCAGTTCTTGGACTACATCCTGCAAAACGATGATGCACGCAAGTTGGTCACCGACGAGATGGGATTCGAGACACCGTTCAAGTCATATGCAGAAAACGGATACAAGACCACGAATCCAATTCATCGCGCCAACGACGCCTACGCAGTCAAGGGCAATTACGATATCGTGATCTATCCTTGCCGAGCGCACAATGGGCGATGAGTCTCGGCAATGCGATGCTCGAGTACGCACAGGGCACCGGCGACTGGGATACGGTCGCGTCTGCCTTCGTGGATGGTTGGGCGTCGGAATACAAGACCACGCACTGATTCGAAGCGACCGGCATTGAAGTGGTAATCGGGATTTAGCGTCCTGATTATCACTCGGGAATACGCCGCTTAGCATGCTGGTGTGCTCGTGAGCACGTTGCTTACGAGCACACCAGCATATTCCGTATTGGGGTATGGGTTACCGCCGCTGCGCACCGTGACTTGCAAGTCCTCTCAGTGACGGAAATTCTAGAGGAAAATGGCTACGTCGAGAATTTACGTCACTGAGAGCCCGCCAGCGCACGAAATTCTCGCGCAATGGGATTATTCCGAGAATTTGCGTCGCTAAGAACCCAGAGCATCCGATTATTGCGGTTCTTTGCGCTCAGCAGCCACCAGCGCAATAGGCAGCTAGCGTTCTGCGTCAGCAGTTCGTTGACAAATTCGCTACCCCTCAGCCCCGCTTCGCGGGCCAGCTCTCCTGACAAGGAGAGCCGGAAACGATATCAACGAACTACTGGCGCAGGACGCGCCGGTATCCGAACAGAACGTCAGAGCCCGCGCAGCAGCGGCTCGGCGATGGCCTGGATCACGGATTCGGGCATGTGGGAATCGTCGAACTCGTGGCCGGGATAGCTGCTCTTGGTGCTTTCCAGCGTATGCAGCGCATTGAGCGCACGAGCGCCGTCAGCCTTGATGAGCCGGTAGGCACGTTCCTTGGCCAGATAGTCGATCTGTGCGTTGTACAGCACAGTGAACGCATCCTCAATCGCCGGATCGTCGGCGTACCGCAGTCCGTTCGTCGCGTGAATCGACACGGCCTGCGTGACCGGCGCATCCGCAACCGTGACGGACAGGCTCAGCGCCTCGGTGTCGTACGACACATCCGGCACGACCTCAGCGCCACCAACCGTCACAATCAACTCGTCAACGGCGACCGGTGCCACACCGGTGAACGTCACCGTCCACGTGCGCTGCTGCGGCACCGCCGCCACATTGCCGGCCACCGGGGCAATCTCGAACGCGTTCACCGCACCATCGGCCTCCCAGCGGAAGTCCATATGCGTCACCGCGAGCGCGGAATCCGACGGCTGCGCCTGGTTGGTGCCATCGTCCTCCTTGAGGTCGAACGCGCCGTTCGCGCCCGGGAACACGGCAACCTCCAGATAGCGCGGATTATCCACGGAGTTGAGGCTGCCGTTGAGCTCCTCGTCCAGCGGCTGCAACGGCACGATGCCGCCGGCCTTCGCGAAGACCGGAATGCCATCGAGCCCACGCCACGCCTCGAACTTGCGGCCTTCGGCAGAGCCCGCCTCGTACCGCCGTCCGGTGAAGAAGTCGAACCATGTACCCTGCGGCAGCCACACGTCGGTTTTCGCCAGCTGCGCGTTGCGGTCGGACGGCGTCACGATCGGCGCGACGATCAGCTCGGTGCCGAAGCGGAACTCATGCTCCACCCCGTACGCGGTGACATTTTCCGGCGACTGCCAGTACATCGGCTCGACCAGCGGACGGCCCTCGGCGGCGGCACGCCAGTTCATCGTATACAGATACGGCAGCAGTTCGTGGCGCAGACGCAGCGCGTCATCCATCGAGCATTCCGTCTCGGGACGGAAGTTCCACGGTTCCTTGCCGTTAAACGGCGAATCGGTCGAATGCAGACGGTTGATCGGGCTGAACGCGCCAAGCTGATACCAGCGGGCCTCCAGCTCCTCGTCGCGGTAGCCGAACATGTGGCCGCCGATATCATGACTCCACCAGCCGTAGCCGATGTTCGACGCAGTAGCCGTGAAGTACGGCTGGAACTTCAGCGACTCCCACGTCACGACTGTGTCGCCGGAGAACCCGACCGGATAACGGTGCGAGCCCGGGCCGGCATATCGCGAGAACGTGAGCGGCCAGCGCCCGTCACGGGCGGAGTCGAGATAATGCATGTGGTTCAGCATCCACAGCGGGTCAAGACCCTTCTGGCGGGTCACGCCGCCCTGCTGCCAGTCCAGCCACCAGAAATCGGTGCCCAGGGTTTCGAGCCCATGGTGCAGGTCGAAGTACGCTTCCATGAATCGCGGACTGGTCAGATCGAACTCGACCGGCTCGCCGCCCGCCGGGTCAATGCCCATGTGTTCGGCGACTTTGGCATAGCCGTCTTCAAATGCTCGAACGCCGTCGCGCGGGTGGACGTTGAGCGTCGTGCGCAGTCCATGCTCGTGCAGAATGCGCTGGAATCGCTCGGGGTCGGGGAAGAATTCACGGTTCCACGTGTAGCCGGTCCATCCGGATCCATACTTCGGGTCGACATTGTCGACCAGATGCCAGTCCATGTCGATGACGGCCGTGGTGAACGGCAGGCCTTCCTGCTCGAAGCGATCGACAAGCTCCAGATACTCGGCTTCCGTGTACCGGTGGTAGCGGCTCCACCAGTTGCCGAGCGCGAAGCGCGGCAGCAGCGGCGTCGGGCCGGTGAGCTTGTAGAAGTCCTGCACGGCTTCGATGTACCGATGGCCGTATCCGAAGACATACAGATCCTTGCCGGGGTGCTCGCGCGGAATGATCCACATACCGAATGGGTTGGCCTCGCCCTTGACGGTGGCGGCTTCGGCGCCTTCGACGATCACGTTTGATGCGGAATCGTCGAGCACGGCCCAGCCGTCGCGGGAGATCACGCCGAGCCCCAGTTCGATCTCACCGTCGACCGCGTCCAGCTACGCGCGGTGCCGCGCAGGTTGCCGTCCTGGGCTTCGCCGTAGTGCCACGTATTCATCTGGGAATTCGCCACGCCTTTGACGACGATGCTCAGACCTTCCTTACTGAACGGCTGCATGTCGTAGGTGAGGCGCAGCGCCGGCGTATCGATGATGAGCAGCCCGTCGCGCTCGGTCTTCGTGAACTTCGGCGGGTTTGAAGTGCCGTCCGCACGGTTCGCGCCATCCGCACCGTTCGCGTCATCCGACAACCAATCGCGATTGACGATCATTTGGGTGGCGTGGTCTTCGAACTTGCCGTTGTCCTGCCATTCGAGGCGGACGAGCGATTCGGTGATGATGCCGATGCGCCAACGGTCGCCTTGGATGACCGCGGCCGGGTTCATGCCCGGATGGGTGGCCAGCTGTGGAAAGGTGGACATTGGTGTGCTCCTTTGCTCGTGTTATTTTCCACGTTGTTGTTAGTGTATCCATGAACCATCGCCGCCGTGCGGGCCTCAGACATCGCGATACGCTCCGTCATGGTCCTTTTCATGCGGATATACTGTTACCGACGGCGACACGCATCGGGGGCATTCACGCGGCGATGGCCGTGGTGTCGCGCAGCATCAGCTGCGGGGCCACGGTTTCAAATCGCGGTTCGGACAGGGGTCCTTCCATCGCGGCAAGCGCTTTGCGCGCGGCAATGGCGCCTAGGTCATTCGGGCGTGCCGCAATGTGGTCAGGCCCATTTTGACGCTGAAGGGGATATCGTCGAAGCCAATTACTGACAGGTCACGCGGCACGCGCAGCCCATATTGCGGCAACCGGTACAGCACCGGAATCGCCATTTCGTCGGTCTGGAAGCAGACTGCGGTGGGCGTGGGCGACATGGTGGTCAGCTGGGCGAGCGCCGCGCCGGTCGTATCCTCATGGCCGGAGCAGCGAATCTGCTCAAGCGTGACGTCAGGATGGGCCGCAGCGGCATCGATAAGGCCTTGCAGTCGGTTTTCCGCACTGAAGCGCAGTTGACTGGTGTCATCCGGCGCGCCGTACACGTAGGCGATGTTGCGATGGCCGAGCGAAATCAGGTGTTCGAAAGCCGTATGCATGCCCAGCTTGTCGTCAATGCACACCGCGCCGTCAAGTCCGATGGTGGACGGGGTGTTGATGCCGATGAGCGGCACGTTCACGTCTTTCAGACGACTGACCTCATCCGGGTCGATGTCGAACGAGCAGACGATGACCGCGTCCACATTGCGACGAACCGGCAGTTCAGTGAAGAAATCATGCCGTTCCCGCGCGTTCGACAGGCCGTATACGGAGATGTCGTATCCGGCCGGGCCGAATACGGAATTGAGCCCGCGGAAGACATTGGCATTGAACCAGACGGCAATGGTATCGGCATGCAGGAGTGCGATGCGGAACGATTGTCCGGATTTCAACGCGGCCGCCGACCGGGAGACCTGGAAGTCGAGTTTGCGTGCGGCGGCGAGGACTCGGTCACGTGTCTTCGGCAGCACAAGATTCGGCTTGGCGAAGGTTCGTGACACCGTTGACACGGATACGCCAGCCTCTTTCGCTACCGCTTGAATGCTCGCTTTTGCCATGGCAACCTCGCTCATCAACAGTGGATAACAATCCCGCTCAAAAGACAACGTTATCATACCTAAGCGAGCAACATGCACGCCACGCTGTCTATTTAGAAGTGCAACGCCCCTGTTCGTCGGCTAATTCTTGCAGTTCGTCGGTGAATGCCCCGGGCCCCCGGATTCAACTTGTAAGTGCAACGGCTGGTTTCGGGTCGGCTTGTTTTGATTGTAGCTTGGCCATCTCCTCGTCCCATACCTCGTTGGGCGTTTTGTATCCGAGGAGTTTCATGGGGGTGTCGTTGATCTCCCCGACGATCGCGTCGAGCTCGTCCTGCGTGAGATCCTCGAAACTGGTTCCCTTGGGCAGGTAGCGGCGGATCCTGCCGTTCCTGTTCTCGTTGCTGCCGCGCTGCCAGGAGCTGTACGGGTCGGCGAAGTACGTGAGCATGCCCAGCGCCTCGTCCACCAGCATGTGCAGGCTCGCCTCCGTGCCGTTGTCCCACGTGCGGTCGACGCGCGCGGCCGGCGGCATGTCCTTGAAGATCTCGTATTCGGCCCTGGCCGTGGCGGACGCGCTCTTGTCGTCGACGAGCCGGGCGAACAGCCCGCGGCTCCTGCGCTCCACCTGCGTGTTCATGCAGCGCCTCGACGGCGCGGCGCCGACCACCGTGTCCGACTCGAAATGGCCGAACCCCTTCCTGGATCCGACCGCCTCGGGCCGGTCCGCGATGGGCACGCGCATCGGGATGCGCGGCCCCTTCGCCTTCCTGCCCTTTTTCCTCGTCCGGCGTTTCCTGCCGCGCGCCAGGTACTGGCGCAGGTCCAGCGCCCGCTGCGGCTTGGCGTAGATCCACTGGTAGAGGCACTCGTGGCTGATCCGCATCGACGGGTCGCCGGCGTACCGGGCCTTCAACCGTCCCTCGATCAGTTCCGGGCTCCACCCCCTGCGCAGCGCGTCAAGCACCCAGGCGCGCAACGGGCCCGAATCCATGCGACGCGGTTTCCTGGACTCGCGCCGACGCCGGTCGGCCTTTCTCTGCGCGGCCAGCGCCGAATAGAACGGACCGAGGTCCACGGCCCGGTCTTCAGCCGTTTCGGCCGGTAGGGGCGGTACGACCCGTTCTCGTTGGACGCGAACCACAGGCCGCGCCTCAGCTCGCGGCTCACGGTGGACTTGTCCCGGCCGATCCTCTCCGCGGTCCGACGGATGCCCGGATGCTGTTCGCAATGCAGCTTCTCGATCAGGATCCTCTCCTCGGACGACAGGTGCGAATACTGTTGACCCATGAGTGCGACACCTTCTTAAGTTAGAAACTTCGAACACTTCCAACCCTAGACAAGGTGTTGCACTTCTATTTAGAACCCGGGGCCGAACCCATGACCGCGAATAACAAGCGCGATGACTGGTGGAAGCAAGCTGTCGTCTTCAGGTCTATCCGCGTAGCTTCAAAGACGCCAACGGTGATGGACTTAGCGACATCGCAGGCGTCACCGAGAAAATCCCCTATCTCAAGACGCTCGGCGTGGACGCCATCTGGCTGAGCCCGTTCTACCCCTCCGACCTGGCGGACGGCGGCTACGACGTCATCGACTATCGCAATGTCGATCCGCGTCTGGGAACCATGGACGACTTCGACGCCATGGTTGCAGCCGCACACGAAGCTGGCATCAAAGTCATCGTCGATATCGTGCCGAACTATACCGCCGATAAGCACGTCTTCTTCCAGGAGGCGCTGGCTGCAGGACCCGGTTCGCCCGAACGCGACCGCTACATCTTCCGAGACGGCCGCGGCGAGCATGGCGAGCTGCCGCCGAACGACTGGATTTCCCTGTTCGGCGGCCCGGCGTGGGAACAGGTGCCCGACGGTCAGCGGTACCTGCATATCTTCGCCAAGCAGCCGCCGGACGTCAATTGGAACAATCCGGACATCCACGAAGAGTTCAAGAAGACCCTGCGCTTCTGGTCCGATCACGGCACCGACGGCTTCCGCATCGATGTGGCGCATGGCCTGGCCAAGGACCTGGAATCCACGCCGCTTGATCAGATGGACCCGCTGGCCGTGCAGCATGGCCTCTGCCACGACTTCACGAGCCCGCTCTGGGACCGCCGCGAAGTGCACGACATCTACCGTGAATGGCGCGAGGTGTTCAACGAGTACAACCCGCTTTGATTCGCCGTCGGCGAGGCATGGGTCGTGCCGGAGCGCCAGCATCTGTATGCGAGCACCGACGAGCTCGGTCAGGTGTTCAACTTCGAGTTCGCCGAAGCGAACTGGGATGTGGACGCGATGCGTGCGGCAATCCTCGTCGGTCTGCGCTCCGCCGAGAAGGCGCACGATTCGACGACGACGTGGGTGATGAGCAACCATGACGTGCCGCGTCACGTTTCGCGTTACGGCCTGCCGCGAGTGCCGGCCTCGTCGCATCACCAGCTCGCCAAGGACTGGCTGCTGCGCGACGGCACCAGCTACTTCGAAGATCGCGAGCTCGGCACCAAGCGTGCGCGCGGCGATTCTGATGGAGCTCAGCCTGCCCGGTTCGGTGTACATCTACCAAGGCGAGGAGCTCGGCTTGCCTGAAGTGGCGGACATCCTGTGGGATCGTCTCGAGGATCCGACCCCCGTTCTTCACCCGCGAACGGTTCATCGAAAAGGGTCGCGACGGTTGCCGCGTGCCTCTGCCGTGGGTCGCCGCCGACGTGCCTGCACCCGCTGAATGGAACGCGGGATTCGGCACCGGAGCATCGTTCGGATTCTCCCCGGCGACGAAGGCCGACGGCTCGGCCAGTGCGGACCCGCATCTGCCGCAGCCACTGCGGTACAAGGATTATGCCGCCGATGCCGAGGCTGCTGATGACGCGTCTATGCTGAACCTGTATCGGACCACGCTGGAGCTGCGCGCTTTGCTACTCACCGCAACCGCCGATACCTCGGACTGCGCGGCCATCGATGCCGGACACGACGTGATCGCGTACTCCCGCCCCGGCACGGACGGACGCCGTTTCGCCAGCTACACCAATTTCGGTGTGGCGGCGGTGACGCTGCCTGCCGGTGAGGTCGTGCTCGCCTCCGGCGATCTGACCGCTGACGGCGCTCTGCCGCAGGACACCACGGTGTGGATCCTGCTCGACTAATTCTTCCTTCTCCTCTTTCCCCTCCGCGGCTTCCCGGGTCTTCCCGGGAAGCCGCTTTTTGTATGCCTTGTTGGACGTGTGGATGTACAGAGAGGGGTGTAGCCGCGTTGTAGAGGACTGCGCGCGGGCGGGCATACGCGGTGGTGACGTGGGCGTGAGGGGTTGTATAAGCCCCAAATCAGCCCCTCGTAAGCGAGATATGTGGCTCGTCAGTCGAATTGCGGTTTGGCATGATTCTGCATGCCTAGAGATGCTAGTGGTCTGCCTTATAAATAACTGAAGGACCAGCTTTTTCTCTCCCCCAGTCAGCTTCGCTGATAGCCCCCCTCGTCAGAGGGGGCACATACCGCCGCTGTCTGCTTCACGGCAACGTCCCATTAGAAGCCGATGCCGGCTTGCATGGCTCCCCTTGTCAGGGGGCCGTCCCGCGGAAGCGGGACTGAGGGGTAGTCATTTAACGAACTTCCGACGGAGGACACTAGAGAGTTAGGGTCGCGCTCCAGTGCGCATACGAAGGGGGGGCTTCCCGGAACAATCCGGGAAGCCCCCCTTCGGCTTGTAATCGTCAGCCCTTGACGGCGCCAGCCATCACACCCTTGATGATGTACTTCTGGCACACGAGGTAGAAGATGATAATCGGGATGATGGCCAGCACGAGGCAGCCCATCATGGCACCCATATCCACCGAGCCATAACCACCCTTGAGGTACTGGATGGCGATTGACATGGTCTTGAACCGGCGCATGTCCAACGTCAGGTACGGCAGGAGGAAATCGTTCCAGATCCACATGGCCTGCAGGATGGCGACCGAGATCACGGACGGGCGCATGATCGGCAGCGTGATTTGGAAGAAAATGCGCGGCACGGAGGCGCCGTCGATCATTGCAGATTCCTCAAGTTCCTGCGGGATGCCCTTGATCACGCCGGTGAAGATGAACACGGCCAGACCGGCACCGAAGCCCAGATACACGATCCACAGGCCCCACGGAGTGTTCAGCCGAGCATATCGGCGATCTTGGAGAGGGTGAACATGACCATCTGGAACGGCACGATCATGTTGAACAGGAACAGCAGGTACAGGGACTTCGCCGTGCGGTTGTTCACACGCACGATCCACCATGCGCACATGGAAGTGCACAGCAGGATGAGCAGCACTGCGCCGACCGTGACCACAACGGTCCAGCCGAAGGACTCGATTAGATTGGTGCGCTTGATGCCGCGTGTGTAGTTCTGCAGGCCGACGAACGCCTTGCCGGTCGGGATGGAGAACGCGTTGCGGCTGATGTATGCCTTCTGCTTGAACGAGTTGATCACCACGAGGACGATCGGAAACACCCAAGCCAGCGAGATGATGGTGAACAGCGTGGCCCACAGTACTGGATGCTTGACTTTCTCGCTCATGCGGACACCTCCTTGCTAGTGGTGAGACGGTTCTGGATGATGGCGATTAGCGCCACGATGATGAAGAACACGACGGCCTTCGCCTGGCCGACGCCCTCGAAGCCGGCGCGGCCGTAGAACGTGCGGTAGATGTTCAGAGCCAGCAGCTCGGAGCTGTTGGACGGGGCGCCGTTGGTAAGGGCGAGGTTCTGATCGAACATCTTGAAGCCACCGGTGACGGTCAGGAACGAGCACACGGTGATGGACGGCATCATCAACGGGATCGTGATCTGGAACAGCGTCTGGGTGTTGGTTGCGCCATCAACCGCGGCGGCTTCGAGCACATCGCCCGGAAGCGCCTGCAGGCCGGCGATGTAGATGATCATCATGTAGCCGATCTGCTGCCAGCAGTACAGCATGACCATGCCCCAGAAGCCGTACACACCCGAGTAGGTGATTGAACGACCCCAGTGGGCCAGCACGCCGTTGAGCAACAGCAGCCAGATGTAGCCCAGGATGATGCCGCCGATCAGGTTCGGCATGAAGAACACCGAACGGAAGATATTGGTGCCTGCGAACCGCTTGGTGAGCATGTATGCGATCGCGAATGCGGCCACGTTGATCACGATGGTCGTCACGATCGTGAACAGCACCGTGTACACCAGTGCGTTCCAGAACTCCTTGTCCTGCACGGCATTGACGTAGTTGTCAATGCCGATGAACTGGGCGTCCGTCACCGTGCTGAACTTGCAGAAGCTCAGGTACAGGCCCATGATGAAGGGCACCACGAAACCAATCATGAATGCTGCGAACGTAGGCAGGGCGAACAGTGCCCACCACCTGCGAATCGCTTTGCCAGTCATAGAAATCATGCCAGCCTACTTTCTCCTCCTTGAGCACACCCGCACTACTGCGTGCGAGTGGTCCGAATTTGGGATTGTTCAGTCTCCTCAGTGCTGAATAGCACCAAATCGAACCGGTTTAAGGTTACCATACCACGCGTATGACCGATGGTCAAACGTTGTCACAGAAAGCGTGTCCATCACTCCTTCCTCGCTGCCTAAGCACAGGGCAAAATGCTGGAAATACTGATTTTTGGCATTTCCGATGCAGAATAACACATATGATAACGTTGTCTTATCGACTGCTCAACACATGGTCGACGCCGTCCGCGTTTATTGTTGTGTCATAGACGCATCTCACTGCAAAGGAGACCGGCATGGGAATCAACATCAAAGATGTGGCCAACAAGGCCGGTGTCTCCGTCTCCACGGTCTCCCGCGCGTTCACCCGACCGGAGCTCGTGTCGAAAGCGACGCGGGCCAAGGTGCTGGCCATCGCCGAGGAGCTGGACTTCTTGATCCTCCCGCTCGGCCATGGTGCTCAAGTCCGGCCGCGCGCTGCGCGTGGCTTTGCTGATGAGCGATCACATTCGTCTATGGTTCAGCGCTTCGATCATCGAAGGGCTGAACCAGGTGTTCCACGCGAACGGCTATGACCTGTCGATCTTCCAGATCTTCAGCATTGAGGAGCGCCGCGAGTTCTTCGACATGCTGCCGATACGGCGCAACGCCGACGCCGTGATCGTGCCGTGACGCTGCACTTCAGCGTGCAGCAGCGATACGAATCGTTCGTGCAGGTCTGCGAACAATCCGGTATCGACCTGACCGCCATCGTCATCGCGGACGGCGATGACCGCATCAGCCGGGCGACCACCGAACTGCTTTCGATGGATCGCATGCCGACCGCCATCGCATGCCAAGAAGACGGTATCGCGATTCCGCTCATGTTCCAGCTGGCGCGCACTGGCCTTCGCGTACCGTTCGACGTGTCTATGGTCGGATACGACGACAGCTTCTATGCCAATGAGATCGGATTGACGACCGTGCGGCAGGATCCGATCGCGATGGCGACATGCGCGGCGCTTAAAGCCCTTGATCTCATCGAGACAGGGAAGACGACCAAGCCGTTTGAGGTCTTTCCCGCGCAGATGCTGGTGCGGTCCAGCACGACCGAGGCGAAGGGCTGAGGGGCTGACGAATCCCGTCAGCCGCTGACCAGACCTCGCCGTAAAAACGGGGTTCCGATATGGTATCGAAACCCCGTTCGCTGACGTTGCGTGATCATGGGCTAACAGCCGACTGGGGCAACGCTTTCACGCCGGAGTCGGACTCAGGACGCGTGCGCGGCCGAGTACTCCTTGGCCCAGCCGTCCACGAACGCGGTCTTGACCGCATCCCAGCTCTGGGTGCCCTGTGCGTACTCGAGGAGCGCGTTGCGAGATCATTCTTCCACTGCTCGGACGGCATCATGGTGAAGTTCCAGCTGACCTGCGTCTTGCCGGACTTCTGATCGGCGACGGCGGCCGCAACCAGCGGATTGTCGGTCTTGATGTCATCGAAGGTCTTGAACGGGGTGGTGAAGCCCATCTCGGTGCTCAGCGCCTCCTTGCCGGTGTCAGAAGTGATGACCCACTTGAGGAACTCGGCGGTGGCCTTCTGGTCGGCCTCGTAGGCCTTGGAGTTGATGCACCAGTAGTTCTCGGAGCCGGTGGCGAGTCCTTCGTCCTGCTCGTCCGGGTCGCCGATGTAGATCGGCATCATGCCCACCTGCTCGGCGGTCATGCCGGCGTTCTGCAGATTGGTCCATGCCCAGGTGCCATTCTGGTAGAAGGCGGCCTCGCCGAGTGCGAACTCGGAGTTCGCGTCATCGCCGGTCTTGGAGCTCAGCTGAGACGGCTCGGTGGTGGAGTCCGTGATGTACAGGTCGAAGATGTTCTTGTAGTTCTCCAGGCAGGTGCCCTTGATGGTGGCCGGCTGCTCGTGATGTTGTCTTCCTTGAACTCGTAGTAGAGCGGCAGGTTGGCCAGGTGGGTCTTGAATCGCCAGTCGGAGCTGGAATCGAAGCCGGCGGACGTGTACGCGCCCTTGATGCCGAGCTCATCCTTGCGGGCCTGCATGTCGTCGGCGACGGCCTTGAGCGTCTTGAAGGAGTCGATATCGTCGATAGACTTGGCCTTCGCGCCGGACAGGCCGAAGTACTTGTTGAGGATGTCCTTGTTGTAGATCAGGCCGTAGGTCTCCATGACGTACGGCACGCCGACGACCTTGTCGCCGTCCTTGAGTGCGACATCCGGGTTCTGCAGCTGCTTGTGTAGACCTCGGTGTCGGACATGTCCGCCGTGTAGTCCTTCCAGTTGGCGTAGCCGACCGGGCCGTTGACCTGGAACAGGGTGGGGGCGTTGGACTTGGCCATCTCCGACTTGAGCTGCTGCTCGTAGGTGTTGGATGCCGCGGTCTCCACCGTGACTTCTACGCCGGTTTCGTCGGTGTAGGCCTGTGCCAGGTCCTTCCACTGATCGGCGGCTTTCGGCTTGAAGTTCAGGTAGTAGACCTTGCCGTTGTCTCCGACCTCGGCGTTGGAGTTGGTGTCGCTGCCGCACGCGGCCATGCTGATGGACATGGCTGCCACGGCGAATATCGCTGCTGCGGATTTGATTGTACGATTCATCTTCGACCCTTACCCTAAATGCTACCGGTCCCATCTTCGTTGAGTCGGCGCCACCGGCACCGTTGCTTCCGGCGACAGAATCTATTGTGCACTGTTTCCCAGAAGAATGCAAACGAGTGCAATCCATCTCTCGGCAGAACGGCTAACCTCGGATAGACAAAGTAATCAAAACCGCACATTTTTACCACTGTTGTCGCCGTTTTACAGACTGCAATCGATTGCAATAAACGTTTGCAACTGTGTCATTCTTCGCGCGCGATTACGTCACTCCCTGCGTGTCGCGGGCATTATTCCGCTCCGAGGCGGCCCAGTGGTTTGTTTCGCTAATGATTGAGGATTTCGGTTTTGTGTCTCTCCCCCAGTCAGCTACGCTGCCAGCCCGTCCCGCAAGTATGGACGCGCTCCGCGCGGCAGCCTGCTAGCTCGCTTGTCGGCTCGCATGTTGTCTACAGACAGCTCTTCACGGCAACGTCCCATCAGAGGGGGCAACGTACCGCCACTGTCTGCTTCACGGCAACGGTCCGTCAAAGGAGGCAATGCCGCTCAGACGAATACAAGACAGACCACTAGTTCGCTTCGTGAATCCTCTGCGCTGCTTCGGCGTCCTTCGCACCAACGCAATGAGGCGGGCGAAGAGCATGGAATCTGCTCCTCGCCCGCCTCGTCTCATTGCGCTCGTCACCGCGGCCAGCGGTACACACGATCCGGCAGCGTGGGGAATGCGGCATGCGGCTCACGCTGATACCAGTACGCGATCGATGCCACGTCGTCCTGCCGCTCGAAGAAGCCGCGATGGCCCACGCCGATCTGCTGCACGGTCACGCGCAGATCGGAGCGGAAACGGATCGGATCGGGGATGTGCCAGCGATAGAAGCCGCGCATCGGCGGGCAGTCGTCGTTGTGATAATCGTTGTGCACCAGTTCATCGTGCGCGGAGTAATACGGATACCCCATGTAAGGCGTGCAGTAGTTCTGCTCCACGGTCTTCCCGTTCACCTGCTTGGCGAAGCTCCACGAGCCGCCGAAGTAGTCCTCGGTACCGGTGCCGCAGATCGTCGGGTATTCGCGGTTGCCGTCGATATAGAACTTGAACTCGCCTTCGCCCCACCAGTACCGTTCGAGCGTGGTCAGCGCCAGATAGGTACCCACATACTGCCCCGAGCCGCGTACGCCATCGAGCACCACATAATCATTGCCCAGCTCGGTCAGCCGCTGGCGACGCCACTGCGCATGGAAGTAGGCGGTATCGGGTGGCAGTGGATCGTCGTACAGGCTGTAGTCGATCTGATAGAAGAACGCGCCGATTGTGTTCACATGCTGATTCTCGAGCGTTATCCGCGCGTGCCTAGCGAACGGCATCGGGAAGAACATGTTGAACCCGCGGTTGGGCACCACGGCCACCGGTTCGGAGTTGACGAGGCATGCGCGGCCGAATCCGCAGCAGAAGAAATCGCCGAGCGGGCACTCCACGCTCGGCTCGCTTTCGTCATCCCAGTAGAACCGCAGCACCAGATCACGCAGCACGAAACAGTCGGCGTCCGTGGTCTTTTCGTCGACGGTGATCCAGATATGACGGATGCAGCCGGGGCCGTCGATGTCGGCCAATGTGACCGTTTCGCCACTGGGAATGTTGCGCAGGCAGGGGCTGCCCTTGCGCGACGGGCCCAGTTCGCTGGCGGCGATGCCGCCGCGGCCGGGCTCCCCGGTCGGATTCTCCGCGTTGATCGCACGGCTGGACTCACGTCGTAGGGTCATCAATGAACCAAGGTCGGCAATCATCGTCAATCTATTCCTTCCATTACACGAACCATTACGCGAACGGTTCCGGTGCCGCCCATGACGCACGACGCCGGAACGTCCTATGTTGCGGCAGTCGCCGCGATGCCACTGCTTCGTCTATGACAATGACAATGGCGGTCGCCGCACCTGCTGCCTAAGTGCTCGAATCATGCGCGCATCACTTGTGCACCGGCGGCAGCATGCCGAAGTTGGACTCGTAGTCGTTCCAGGCGCTGGTCCAATCGTCGAGATACGCCTTCTTGACGCCGTTCCAGTCGCCAGTGCCCTGCGCGTACTCGAGCAGTGCGTTGGCCACGCCGTCGGCCCATGCCTGACCGGGAATGTAGGCGCCGTGGATCGGCGTCAGACCGTCGGATTCCAGCTTGAGTGCGGACTTGGTGAGCGGGTTGTCCGGCTGGAAGTCTTCGCTGTCGAACGTGGTGAACGGCACGGCGAAGCCCATGTCCTTGGCGAGGATCTTCTTGGCGTCGTCGTTGGTGACCATCCACTTGATGAAGTCGAGCGTCGCCTTCTTGTCCTTCTCGGATGCGTTCTTGTTCACGGACCAGGAGATGTCGTAGATGGAGTTCGCCGCATACTTGCTTTCGTTCGGGAAGCCCATGTAGTACGGCAGCATGGCGAGGTCCTCGTCGGCCACGTCGTTGTCCTTGATCTGCGAGTAGGCCCACACGCCGTTCGGGTAGAACGCCACGCGACCGGTGGAGAACTCGGCGGTGGAATCCTCGTAGTTGACCGAGCCGAGCATGGTGTTCTCGGTCGGGTTGTCCTTCATCTCGAGATCCCACAGGGCCTTGTAGTTGTCGAGGTAGGTGCCCTTGAGCTCCTTCTCGAAGTCCACGCCCTCATCGATGTACTCGTAGGCGACCGGGACCTGGGTCATGTGCGACGCGTAACGGTAGTAGTTGGAGGCGTCGAGGCCGGGGGTGGAGAAAGCGCCGTCGAGGCCGAGGTCGTCCTTGTGCTGCTGGATGCTGTCGGCGACCTTCTTGAGCGTGGCGAAATCCTTGATGTCATCGAAGGACTTGATGACCGAGTAGCTCTTCTTGGCGTACTCGTTGATGATCTTCTTGTTGGCGATGATGCCGAACCATTCGGCGGCGTACGGCAGGCCGTACACGTCGTCGCCGTCCTTGTGGGCCATCTGCTTGCCCTGCTCGTTGAGCAGCTTGTAGGCTTCGGAGTCCTGCAGCGGCTCGAGGTAATTCTTGTACTTGGCGTACTGGTCGAAGCCGCCGATGCCGAACATGGTCGGGGCGTTGTTCTTGGCCAGCTCGGACGACAGCGTGGATTCGTAGCTGCCGGAAGTGGCGGACTGGATGTCGACCTGCACGCCGGTTTCCTTGGTGTACATGTCGGCGAGTTCGTTCCACTGGTCGACGACTTCCGGCTTGTTGTTCAGGAAGTAGACATGGCCTGCGTCGCTGTTCGTGCTTGAGCCGCATGCGGCCAGTCCCAGCGTCAACGCTGCGGCGCTGATCAGGACAATTCCTTTGGACAGCTTATTCATGGATTTCCTTTCTTCATCTGCGGCCACGGAGCCGCCTCGCACTTGTTGTTGTACGGGGTGCCGGACTGCATACGTCGCCGTTGGTGCAGCCGGTTTTGCTGTAGCGCATTTCGTTATGCGTTGGAGTGGATTATTGGTCTGGCTCAGGTGTTGCCTCGTTGCGTAAGCATACAGTCGAACCGGTTTGATTTATAGGATATCGAACCGGTTCGCTATCGTCAATCGGGCGTGTTCCAGCGTGTCGCTACGTAGCCGGGGGTGAGTCACGGAAGGGATGGTGCGGCGGCAGTGGTGGCGCGCGGAATCAGCGTGGCTCTCACCGTGGTGACCGTTTCGCTCAACTGCTCGCCTCGCATGAGGGCGAGCAGTTGTTGCGCGGCCAGTCGCGCCATGTGCTGCGGGTCCTGATGCAACGTGGTCAGTCCGGCGACTACGGCGGTCGGATGGTCGTCGAATCCGATGATCGACAGGTCTTCGGGGATGCGTATGCCAAGCTGCCGCAGATGCCGCATGATGGCGACCGCCGCTTCGTCGGTTTCGACGCAGATCGCGGTCGGCCGATGCTCGCTGCTGGCGATCCGGCCGGCTATGGCAGCCATGGCTCATCTTCGCTCATGGCGTCCATGTCGCTGGATGATGCGAACGCGACCGGTTCGGCGTCGGGAATGCATTCGCGCATCGCGTCGAGGAAGAAATCCTTGCGCAGATACGAGCTGGCGGGGAACGGTGCCGGTTTCGGATGTGCGACGTATCCGATGCGGCGATGGCCGAGTTGGCGCAGGAATCGTACGGCGTCGTTCATGGCACGCTTGTTGTCGAGCATCACGGATGCGGGCAGGCGGGAAGCGCTCCGTGCGTCGAGGGCGACCGCGGGGATATGCATGCTGGAAAGCAACGCCGATTCGCTGTCGTCCAGCGAGAATGACGGGAGGATGAACCATCCATATTGCGTCCGTTGCTGGGCAGGTCGGCGAAGAATCCATGCAGTTGCTCCAGGTCGCAGACCCGTACGGGCACAAGATCGTAGCCGTGGGGTTCCAGCGTTTCGAGTGCGCCTTCGATGCAGCTCGCGTTGAACCATGACGCAATCGTGCAGCCGAACAGCATGACGACGCGCATGGTTTTGCCGGATGCCAGCGATGATGCGCTGCGGGACAGCGTGAAATCGAGGCGACGGGCGGCGTCCAGCACGAGTTGCCGGGTGGACGGCCGGACGCTATTCATGCCGCGCAATGCGCGCGATACCGTGGCGTCGGAGACTCCTGTGGCTATGGCCACGTCGTGGATTGTCGCCATGATGTCTCCTTTCGCTGTGTGGTGGGCGGTGTCAGATACTGTAGCCGTGCTGGCGCCGCCGCAATCGCTGCGACGTACGCCCATGCACATTAATAGCATATATGTATGCGCTTACATTCTTTTGTACCACGATGTGCGCGTTGTTAGCGGTCACGGTTTGATTGTGTTTGCAATGGTTTACCAATGTTCTGTATTGTGCGCATGTGATGTGACGCGCAATCTGCAGGCGGCGGTTGACGGTGTGCAATGTAAGCGCTATCATTTTGTTGTGTCAATCAATGCATGGTTGATGCAGCCGGCATCCGATCCGGCAGGGCGACCGCAAGGTCGTACACGGATATGTGCATGGAGGCACGTATCACATGAGCAAGGAGAGCCATTACAGGGAGGTAATGATGACAGGAAGAACGTGGAACACCATCGCCAAGGCAATCGGCTTGGTATCAGTGGCGGCGCTCAGCTTCGGGGCGCTGGCTGCATGCGGGAACACGACCGCGGTCGACAGCAGCAAAGGGCGTGTGTACTACCTGAACAAGAAGGCGGAAGAGCAGGAGAAATGGGAGGCCCTGGCGCAGGCGTTCCAGGACGAGACCGGCATCGAGACCCAGATTCAGCTTTCGGCCACCGACTACGACCAGACGCTGCGTTCCGAAATGGCCAAGGACGAGGCGCCGACCATGTTCCAGGCCGACGGCCCGAGCTTCATGTACAGCTGGCTCGATTATGCCACCGATATGAGCGACTCCAAGATCTACGGCGAGCTGACTGACAGCTACAAGGACCGCACGCTCAAGAACGCCGACGGCAAGCCGGTCGGCATCCCGTACGCGGTGGAAAGCTACGGCATCATCTACAACAAGTCGCTGCTCAAGAAGTATTTCGATGCATCGTGGTCATCGGTCAAGTCCATCGACGGTCTCAACAACTTCAAGGCGCTCAAGACCGTCGCCGATGAGATTCAGGAACACAAGGACGACATGGGCGTCAAGGGCGCGTTCACTTCGGCCGGCATGGATTCCTCGGCGTTCCGATACAACTTCCATCTGCCTTCTCTCCCGCTGTTCTACGAGTACCGTGATGACGGCGTCGATATGAACTCCGTGCCGGAATCCGTCAAGGGCACGTATGTCGACTACATGCAGAATATCTACGATCTGTACATCACCGATGCAACGGTGCCGGCCAGTTCGCTTTCAGGCAAGACCATGGATGATGCCACTTCGGAGTTCGCGCTCGGCGAGGCGGTGTTCTTCCAGGACGGCGTATGGATTTACTCCGCATTGCAGGATCAGGGATTCCCGGATGAGGACCTCGGCGTGCTGCCGATCTACATGGGCGTCGACGGCGAGGAGAAGCAGGGCCTCAACCAGGTGATCTCCAACTACTGGTGCGTCAATTCCAAGTCTTCCCAGAAGGATCAGGAAGCGACCCAGCAGTTCCTGGAGTGGCTCGTCACTTCTGATGCCGCACGTGAATCCATCTCGCAGGACATGGGTCTGGTCACGCCGTTCAAGACCTTCGACGAGGAGGCATACACCGTCAAGAACCCGCTGGTCGAAGCCAGCCGCGAGTACCAGGAGAACGGCTACTACGACGTCATCAGCGTCTCCACCGTGTCCCACCAGTGGGAAAAGGATCTCGGCTCCGCGGAGCTCAACTACGCCCAGGGGCAGGGGGACTGGGATGCGGTGAAGAAGGTCTTCACCGATGACTGGGCCAAGGAATACAAGCTCGCCTTCGCCAAGTAAGCGAAGTAATCGACAGGCGATCCGAGGGGTCGCAGCGTGAGGGGCGTCCGTTGCCATAGTGCTGGACGTCCCTCACGCGTTGTTGTGTTGTTGCGAACTGGCTCAGCGCGGACCGCTGGACAGCATGTGGCCTTCCGACTTCGCACGCAACGTCCCAGCGAAGCCGAATGACCATACACTGGCCTGCCCGCGTCGCATGTGCGGCAATTACGTTTTCCAACCATGGAAGACGGTATTTCATGCACTTTTCCAACCGTGCACGTGCGGAGACGGCTGAGACGGTTGGCGCAGAGACAGCTGAGGGGAGCCTCCATACGGAAGACTCCCCTCATAGAGACGCTACTGCAAGTCAGCGGTCATGCAGCCGGTATTGGCCGGCTGCGAGGCGTCATGCAAGGTGGCTACGCATGAACCACTGGAATTTCTCGAGCTGCTGGACGTGATCCTGGATGACGTTGGAGCTGATCACATCCAGCTCGTCCAGCTCGGCGATGGCCTTGCGGTCGTCGGCGATGAAGGCGTCGTAGTACTCGATCAGCGCCTTGAGATACGCCTCGGTGCCGGCGCGGCCTTCGACGTCGAACGGCTTCCGCGTGCGGTTGCGCATGATTGCGTCGGTACGGCCGTCCGGTGTGCCGCCCAGCGTGGCGATACGCTCGGCGGTCTCATCCGCCTGAGCCAGCACGGATTCGACCTCAGGATCGAGCATCTTGTGCACGGCGATGAAGTTCGGTCCGGTCACATTCCAGTGTGTATGCTTCAGGACCAGCGCGGCCTCCTGCTCCTGGCTCAGTCGGTTCTGCAGGATGGCGATGGCCTTCTCACTGGCCGCTTCATCAAGCCCGGCATAACAAATGCAAGTGTCATAATGTTCCTTCTTTCTATCGGTGGAACGTTGCTCTTCAATTCTACGATCTGCGGTTCTGCCCCGGGCCGAACAAATAGGTGGTGAATATCACGTGACTATTAGGACCAATTGCAAAAAACTCTCACTGGCAGCGGCTCAGTGAGAGTTTTTGCAAAACGCGGTTAGTTGGCGTCGTCGGTTTGGGGTTCCTCCGGCAGCGGCGCATGATCCGGGGCACCGGCCTTGCGGACCTCGATGGTCTCGATACGGCGGCCGTCCACCTTGGTGACCACCATGTCATAGCCGTCGTCGGAATGCAGCACGTCGCTCACCGCGCCCATCTTGCCGGTCTTGGACAGGAAGTAGCCGGCGACCGTCTCGTACGGGCCGTCCTCCAATTCGATGCCGGTCAGATCGGCGAAGTCCTCAATGGTCATGCTGGCCTCGATCGTGGCCACACCATTGACGAACGCGGTGCGGGTGGTGCGTTCGCCGCCCTTCTCGCTGGGCAGATCGTACTCATCGCGAATATCGCCCACAAGCTCCTCGGTCATATCCTCAAGCGTCACGATGCCGTCCGTGCCGCCGTATTCATCGATGACCACGGCCAGATGGATGCCGCGCTTACGCAGCAGTTCCAGGCTCGGCAGCAGCTTGGAGGTGCCGGGCAGAGAGATGCCTTCGCGTACCACATCGCGCACGATCTTGGCGTTCGGATTGCGCACATCCAGCAGATCGCGCACATGCACAAAGCCGATCACGTCGTCGAAATCCTTGCCGGTCACCGGGTAACGGGAGTACGGCTGGTCGCGTACGAACGCGGCGGCCTCGGCCAGGGGCTGGTCGCCCTCGATGAAGACCACGTCGGCACGCGGGCGCATCACCTCGGCGACGATGGTTTCGGATGCATCGAACACATCGTCGAGAATCGTGCGTTCGTCCTTGGAGAGGTTGGTGTTGGAGCTGACCAGCACGCGCAGCTCGTCGTCGGACACCTCGGACTCGGTCTGCTGCGGGTCGAAGCCGAGCAGGCGAACGATGCCGTTCGTGTTCTTGCCGATGAGCCAGATAATCGGGCGGCAGATTGTGGCGAACGCGTCGATGGCGGGTACCACGGCGCGCGCGATCTGCTCGGTGCGCTGCATGGCGATGCGCTTGGGCACCATCTCGGAGATCACGATGGAGCAGTAGGAGATAATCAGCGTGAGCACGATGTTCACCAAGCCACCGGCGATGCCGGTCGGCACACCCCAACCTTCCACCATAGGAATCAGATACGGGGCGATGGAGGAGGCGCCGAATGAGGCGGACAGGAAGCCGGAGAGCGTCACGCCGATCTGCACGGTGGAGAGGAAAGTGTTCGGGTCACGTGCGATTTTGGCGACTTTGGCGCCGCGAGCGTCCTCCTGCTCCATTTGCTCGATCTGCGAGCCGCGCAGAGAGACCAATGCCAACTCGGTGCCGGAGAACACGGAACCGATAACGAGAAATACAAAAATCAGGAGGATGTTCAAACCAAGTGACATGCCTTTAACTCTAGGGGAGTGGCACGTCAAATTGGGGTGTGCTGGCTGCGCTGGCTATGTGAGGCGTGATGTGTGCCGACGTGCGTGACGGTGTGAAATAGTATGCAATGGTACGCAATCATGTCATATGGTGTAATTTCGTGTAATTTGGTACGCATTCGTGTAATATAGTACGCAATCGTGGCAGATGGTACGTGTTGTGGGCAGGAGTATGGTCATGGCAAGCAATCCCTTCAAACCAACCGCCGGTAAAATGCCGCCGATTCTTATTGGTCGGCACTCCATCATCGAGGATTTTTCCGAAGCGTTGACCAACGGAGTAGGGGCTCCTGGGCGCATTATGCTGGTCACCGGGCAGCGTGGCTTTGGAAAGACGGTGATGCTCACCGAATTTCGGCGTATCGCCAAAGCGCAGCATTGGGAAGTCATTGGAGAGACGGCGTCCGCGGGGCTTGTCACGAGACTCATAGCGGCATTATCGCCTTCGGGATTGCGCCTGGATCAGGCCAACATCAGTCCTTCCATTGGAATTTCCGGCATTGCCACGGCGAGTCTCGGGCAAGCGCACTTTTCTGCGGAATTCAATCCGCTGACGTTGCGCAACGCGTTGAATAAACAGTTGGGCAGTAAGAAGCTCGGTAAGGGGAAGGGCATTCTTATCACCATCGATGAGACGCAAGCGGCCTCACACGATGATTTGGTGGCTATTGCTACAGCCGTGCAGCACGTCATTACGGATGCCGATGAAAGTGATACGCCTGATGCCGACAAGAAAGGCGTTGCCATCGTATTTGCCGGCTTGCCGTATATGGTCAACGATTTGCTGGATAACGAGGTGACCACATTTTTGCGCCGCGCGTTGCGCCGTGAGCTAGATAATGTGCCGCTTCCAGACGTCAAGAATGCGTTCTTGGAGACGGTTGCGGATTCCGGTAAGACCATCAGCGAGGAGGACGCGCTGGAGGCCGCTCGCCAGTCCGACGGATATCCGTATATGGTGCAGCTCGTCGGCTATTACATGTGGCAATCCGCGCAGCGTCGAGGCTCGAATGTCATTACTGCTGATGATGTGACAACCGGTGTTTCCGATGCGTTGCTCGCCTTCGACGATGCCGTATGCGCTCCGGCGTTGGACGGTACCACCAGCGCAGAACGGTTGTTCCTTACGGCGATGGCCGAAGATTCGCCGAATCCCACGCAGGTTGGCGATATTGTGGATCGCACGCGCAGAAGCCGCAGCTGGGTGAGCAAGTACCGGGCGATTCTCATCAAGGATCAGCTCATTCGACCAGCTGGGCATGGGCGGCTGGAGTTTGCGGTGCCGCATTTGGGGCAATATTTGCAGTCACTATAGAACTGCAAACAAGGCTCAGAAGCTCAGCACTTCCACTTTGCCGGAGTCGAGCTGGTAGCGGGCGCCGACAATCATGAGCTTGTCGTCGGCGAGAGCTGCTGGATAACGGGGGACTGCTCCACCAGAGTCTCAATGGTATGGGCCACGTGCACGCGCTCAATATCCTCGTGCTCCTTAAGCTCCGCCTCGCGCGCCTGCCATACGGACATGCCTGCCTGACGCAGAATAATTGATTCGGCATCGGCAATGTGCTCATCGAGATCATCCATGGCGTCGGCGGCTTCCAACGAACCATCTGCCTCGGAGGTGATGGTGCGCATCAGGTCGTCAAGCTCCTGCGTGGCGGCCTCGATTGCGCCGCAATGCTCATGGCCCAACACGCAGATCAGACTGACATGCAGCTTCTTGACCGCATACTCCAACGAAGCGATGACGGCACTATCGATGAGCTGGCCGGCGGTGCGTACGGTGAACAGGTCACCCAAGCCCTCATCGAAGATGATTTCCGGAGGTACGCGCGAATCCGAGCAGGCAAGCACAGCGGCGTCGGGGTTCTGGCCGTCAAGCAACGTCTGGCGAGTTTCCTTGTCTTGCCATGGATGGTCCGGCTTGCCTTCGGCGAATCGGCGATTGCCTTGGAGCATACGGCTCCACGTCGCATTTGCGGTCGATTCCTGTTCAACGTCTGCCTGAGCCATGAAAACCTCCATTATCAGCGGACTGCTGGTACCCATAGTAGCGATTGGAAGTGCGGATTCGCGGCTGCATGCATAATCTGGCTTTGCCCAAAGCATAATGAGAACGCTCACAATCTCAATCCTGTTTAAGGGTGGGCCGTGATGATAGTCAGCACAAGGGCTGTGGCTGGTGTGATAAGGCTCATATGTTCTGTCCGTGCGAGCCTGTGCCGCCACACTACGATGGGTTCTGGTAATCGCCTGAAGAATCCTGAAAGGACCGAAAATGACTCTTCTGCAGCATGAATTGACCGATTTCAAGGTGAACGCATTCCAGAACAACGAGTTCCACGAGGTGACCAAGGACGATGTGCTCGGCCACTGGTCCCTGTTCTTCTTCTACCCGGCTGACTTCACGTTCGTGTGCCCCACCGAGCTTGAGGACTTGGCCGAGAACTACGCCAAGTTCAAGGAAATCGGCTGCGAGGTCTACTCCGTCTCCTGCGACACCCACTTCGTGCACAAGGCCTGGCATGACGCCAACGAGAAGATCGCCAAGATTGAATACCCGATGCTGGCCGACCCGACCGCCCTATTGGCCAAAGATCTCGACACCTACAACGAAGTTGATGGCATGGCCGAACGCGGTGACTTCATCGTGAGCCCTGAGGGCAAGGTTGTGGCTTACGAGGTCATCTCCTCCAACGTGGGTCGTAACGCCGAAGAGCTGCTGCGCCGCGTGCAGGCCTCCCAGTTTGTCTACGAGCACGGCGACCAGGTTTGCCCTGCCAACTGGACCCCGGGCGAGGAAACCATTGAGCCCAGCCTCGACCTCGTCGGCCAGCTGTGACGGTTTGAACTAAGGCATGTTGTTTGCCCCCGCTGGTGGGGGCTGTCGGCAACGCCGACTGGAGGTGGTCGCGGCAATAGGTGAACCACCCCCACCGCTTCGCGGGAGCCCCCGCCAGCGGGGGCCTGTGTATATGCAAGGAGTTTCAATCATGACTCAGACCAATAATCTTTATGACGTCGTAGTCATTGGTGGCGGACCTGCGGGCCTTACCGCGGGTCTGTACTTGGCCCGCGCTCGCTACCGTGTGCTGATTCTCGAAAAAGACGATTTCGGCGGGCAGATCACCATCACCAACGAGGTCGTCAACTATCCGGGAGTTGGCCGCACCACGGGTCGTGCGCTCACCCAGACCATGCGCCAGCAGGCACAGGACTTCGGTGCTGAATTCCTTTCCGCCGAGGCCACCGGCCTTGACGTGGACGGCGACATCAAAACCGTGCACACTTCGCGTGGCGACATCAAGACCTTCGGCATCCTCATCGCCACCGGCGCCAGCCCGCGCAAGCTGGGCTTCGAGGGTGAGGCCGAATACGCAGGCCGTGGTGTGGCTTACTGCGCCACCTGCGACGGTGAGTTCTTCGCCGGCAAGGAGGTGCTGGTGGTTGGCGGCGGATTCGCTGCGGCCGAGGAATCCGTGTTCCTGACTAAGTACGCCTCCAAAGTCACTGTTCTCGTGCGTGAACCGGACTTCACTTGTGACGCCGCAGTGGCTGCCGAGGCCAAAAACAACCCGAAGATCGACGTGCGCTATCAGGTCGAACTGAAGGGTGTCACTGCCGGTCAGGGCGGCCTGCGTGAGGCTTCGATTCTTGATTTGGCTACCGGTCAGACCGAAACTTGGAAGCCCGCCGATTCGGGCACGTTTGGTGTCTTCGTGTTTGCTGGCTATGTGCCTGCCACTGATTTGGTGCGCGGCGTGGTGGAGCTCGATGATCACGGTTACGTGGTCACGCATGACTATCTTGAAACCTCGGTGCCGGGCGTGTATGCGGCTGGCGATTTGCGCGTCAAGAACCTGCGCCAGGTGGTCACCGCCACCGCCGATGGTGCGATTGCTGCCGTGGAGCTGGAGCGTTACGCCAAGCAGATGAGCGAGAAAACCGGCATGGTGCCGCCTCGCCCCACCGTTTGCGCTTACGAGGAGTCCGAAGCGAAGGCCGCCTCGGCCGCCGGCACGACGCCCGCTCCGGCACCCGTCAAGCGCAGTGCCGATGCCGCAGCCGCAGCCAGTGCCGCCAAGAAGCCCGGCGAGCTGTTCTCTGCCGCCATCAAGCAGCAGCTTGATGTGGTATTCGGGCGCATGACTCGCCCGGTCACGGTTGCCCTTGAGCTGGATGACACTCCACTTTCGGCGGAATTGCAAGGCTTTATCGGCGAGATGGTCGCCTTGTCTGGTGGCAAGTTGAACTCGGTTGCCGTCGATGCCGCAGGGCTGATTACTGCGGTGGACGGTTCGAGTGCGCCTACGTCGTTGGTAGTCGGCGAGCCGCTGACCGTCACTCTGCCGAGTGGCACCGAACTGCCCACTTATGGTTCATTGGACGATTCCGGTCGTGCCACATTCGATGTCGCCGGCGTCCTGCCGATTGCCCGTCCGACCGTGCGCATCTGCGTGCCGGCTGAGGGCGATAGCGAGGAAGGCAATGGCTCACTGGTCTTCACCGGCATGGCTTTCCATGGCGTACCCTCCGGCCATGAGTTCAACTCCTTCGTGCTCGGCCTGTACAACGCGGCCGGACCAGGCCAGCCGCTGGGCGACGATCTGATCGAACGTGCGAAGTCCATCACGGACCCGCTGAACATCATGATTCTCGTCTCGCTCACCTGCACGATGTGCCCGGAAACCGTGCTCGCCTCCCAGCGTATTGCCTCTCTGAGTCCGGCCGTGCGCGCCGAAGCCTATGACGTCTCGCACTTCCCTGAACTCAAAGACCAGTACGGCGCGATGAGTGTGCCCTGCATCGTCATCACCCACGCCGACGGCACCCAGCAAGTCGAATTCGGCAAAAAGAGCATCCCCCAAATGCTCGAACTGGTCGGCGCGTAAGCCGCACGGTCTCAGCCGTATTCAACAGCAACAACAACGATTCTGCCAAAACCATGACGTGCATCGATTGATGCGCCCGATTCCGGCAGAATCGTTGTTCCGTCATGTCTTCATTTCCCGGTTTGACATGTTTTCGTTTCTGACTTTGACATGATTTTGATTCTTAGAAAATGTCCGCAGCCCCCTACCGGTGATTTGTTTGTTAACGGATTACACTGGAGTACCGTAAGGCAGGAACAATGGAGGGTTTGTGGGTAGAACTATGCCATAACCCCGTTTAAAGGAGTATTCACTGGGGCGGCGGCATGGAAGTGCTTTTGGTCGGTAATACCGATTTCATTACCAAACAGTGGATTCAGCATGCCTTTCCCCGAGACCATGTGGTGATAGCGGAACGAGAAGGCACCGTAGATGGCAATGACCGTCTCAGAATCGTCAACATGTCTGACGCCAACACCCTTGCCGAAACCCTTACCACATACGAATTTGATCGCATCGTATTCTTTTCCGAAAATCTGACCCCACGCAGTGACCGGGACGGCGATCTGGGAACATTGCGAAGATTTCTGCATGCCATTCGCAACAGGCAAACGCAAATGCTGATGGTCAGCGGCCCCGAATCCGAATTTACCTATCCGGAAAACGCCGACGTACGTGATACCAGCAAAAGCCTGATGTCTCGAGCGTCGGAAGAACTCTGCCTGTACTACGCACGCACCTACCGTCTGGAAGCGAAGATCATTCGCTGCCCATACTTGTATGCACCCGAACGCAATGGGGCAACCGCATATTTCGGCAGGCTGTTCGAACAGGCGTCAGCAGGGTCGATCTCATTCCGTGAACGCGAACAGCAGCAGACATGCTTTCTCTGCGCCGACGATCTTGCCGAACTGATCTACCGCATGTTCGACGATTGGACCGCCGAAAGCGATATATTCCATGTGCCCAACGTGTTCAACTTCACATACGGTGATTTAGCTGATGTGATCAGCGCGGCATTTCCCGGATTGTCGGTGACTTTTGGCGAAGACAGGCCCCAAAGTTACCCAGCAGACGATCATGTGCTGCGATTGCGCTATGGCTGGTCGCCGCGATATTCGCTCAAACAGGATCTTCCCCTGGTGCTGCAACGCTGGAAAGAGGCGCGTGCTCAGGAACAATCCGGAAAGCACCCGATCTGGGATTTTCTGCGCAACCATTCAAAACCATGGATCGCAATCGAAATCTTCATCACGTTCATATTGGAAGAACTGCTTCGCACCGCGGTACAAGGCAACAGTCAGCTTGAAACTGTGGATTTGCGCCTGTTTTTCGTGGTGATCGTCGGCACGATGTACGGAATGAACGCAGGCGTGTTCGCGGCCGCGCTCGCATGTGCCGGCATGGCGTTGTCGTACGCGTCGAACGGCGCGTCATTCGCTCCGTTGTTTTACGATACGTCGAACTGGCTTGCGTTCGTAGTGTATTTCGTTGCCGGCGCAGTATGCGGATACGTGCAGATGCGCAATCGCGAAAACCTGCGATTCATGCGTGACGAAAACAGTTTGCTGCGTGAACGACTTGCGTTCCTGCGTGACCTGTACGACGATGTGCTTGATGATCGTCGTATGCTGCGCGGACAGATTATTGGCAGGCGCGACAGTCTCGGCAAAATGTATGCGATGACCCGTGAATTGGACGAAGTGCTGCCTCGAAAGCTGTATCACGCGACCATTCGCATTATGCAAGATACGTTGGGCGGCGATAGTTTCGGTATTTACCGAATCGATAATGGTGGTCGTTTCGCGCATTTAGTGGCCGCGAGTCCGCAGACCGAATCCTTATTCAGTAAATCGGTGCTGCTTGAGAATTATGCCAACATTGTCACGGCCTTGGATCATGGCGGATTGTGGGTAAACCGCAATCTTGAACAAAACCTTCCAATGTATGCGGCGGGCGTGCGTGCCGATGGCAAGCTGGCCGTGGTGATTGTGCTTGCCAAAGCGCAGCCCGACCAAATGAACCTGTACTTCCAGAACCTGTTCACCATCATATGCGGCTTGGTGGAATCCGCGATGGTGCGTGCCTTCGATTATGAGAATGTTGCGTGGCAGACGATGCTGGTGCCCGGCACGGAATTCTTGAACACTCAGGTGTTCCTGTCCAAAGTGCTGGCTGCAAACGAGCTCAAGCACGCTCATATGAGCAATCATCTGCTGTTGCGTGTGGAAGACGCCTGGCAAGACGATGGTAGCCGCCTGATGGGAGCCATTCGTCAAACGGATGAGCCGGTGTACTGCAGGACGGCAATGTGTATGTGCTCATGGATCAGGCCAGCGAGCATGAGCTGCCGATCATCAACGGTCGTTTGGCCAGGCTGGATTGCATGTGAAGCTGGTTTCAGGCCACGAGGAAGATTCGTTGCTGGCTGAGGCTTCGGAACAAGTAGCTGCCGAGTCGCAAGCGGATGAAACGCCGCGCAGTGACGCTGCGCCGAATGACTCCGCATCGCATGAAGGTGGCGCAGCATGAATGCGACGGTGATGGCGATGCTGCTTATCGCCGTGCATGTAATGATATGCGTGCTGCTGTGCGTATTGTCTCGCGTTGGCGTGCTTCGTGTGGAGGGGCGACTGCTTCCTTTCATGCTGCTGGTGCCATTGTGGGGGCCGTTATGCGTGCTGTTGCTGCATGCGAGCACGCTGATTCGCGTTGGCGCGCACACGGCTCCGGGGCTTGAGCAAATGCGTGTGGATGATGAGGAACGTCGAAGCGTTCTCGTTGAGGAACGAGCCGATTTCGCCAATACAGTGCCGTTGGAAGAGGCGTTGATCGTCAATGATTCGAGTCAGCGGCGCAGTCTGGTGATGTCCATTCTCAACGATAATCCCAGCCGTTATATCGATGTGCTGTCGCAGGCCCGACTGAATGAGGATGTGGAAGTCGTGCATTACGCGGCTACCGCCATGGCGCAGATCAGTGCCAAGGAAGATCTTGCATTGCAGCGCTGCCGTAACGATTATCTGCAGCATCGAAATTCCGAAACGATGTTGGAACGCTATTGCGATGCGCTGGAACGATATGTCAATTCCGGTATTGCGCAAGGATATGCATTGCAGTTGCAGAAGCAACGATATGCCGAAGTATTGCAGAAACGACTTCGTAAACATGACGATTATTACGTTGCGTGCCGTCTTGCGCAAATGCAGATTGATCTTGAACTCTTTGATAATGCCGCGCACACTATTGACGACGCTATGGAACGGTGGCCGGATCAAGGCGATGTATGGCTGATGCGTCTACGACTCGATGCCGCACGCAATGATGGCGATGCGTTGCGTCAAACCGTTCAGCAGATTGAAAGCAAGCATATTTATCTCGGTGGCCAAGGAAGACGCACGCTGCGGTTCTGGACTGGAGCCAAGGAGCTGAACGCGCATGATCAGAGGATTCCTGTCAGACGTGTTGGCCAAGTGGAAGCGATTCCGCTGGCAAGGTCTGGTCAAGGTCTGGGCTGTGTTCATGGCCATCGCATTGGTGTTGCTGGTGGAAAGCCTGGGCGTGCATTATGGTGCCACGCGGTTCGACATCACGTATTTGGATCGAGCCAAAGCCATTCCTGCTGCCAACGCCATTGCTGGCGAAAAAGCCACGAACCTTTTGGTGATCGACAGTTCGCAGGAGGGTGTTTCCGATGCTGAAAGCATGCTTGACCGTGTGTTTCTTGACATGAAAGTGCCCACTGTCACCGTCGATCTTGCGCAAGATGGCGAGATTCCTGCGTTGAAGCAGTATCAGACGATGGTGATTGCCATGCCCAATTTGGATTCGTTGGGCGAGCATGTGCTGCAGATCATGCAATGGGTCAAAAAGGGCGGCGGCGTCATGTTCGCCATGACCCCGGAGAAAACCGGCTATTTGGATGTGATCGGTCCGCAGATCGGCATTGAATCGTCCACATACGAATATGTGGCGACTGAGGCATTACACCGTCCGAGGATTTTATGTTGGGGGGGGGCAGACATACACGTTCAGTGACCCGTTCAAATCGTCGCTGAGCGTCGCGTTGAATGATCGTGCACAGGTGGAGGCGGTCAGCAGCAATGGCAGAACGCCATTGGTGTGGAGGAACGCGGTGGAGTCAGGAACGGCTGTGATGTGCAATATCGGCATTTACGGCAAGGTGTTTCGAGGATTTTACGCTTCGGCGTTCAGTCTGCTCGGTTCTGCCACGGCCTATCCGGTGATCAACAGTGCGGCTTTCTACTTGGACGATTTTCCGTCTCCGGTACCGTCTGGCAATGGCAAATACATCAAACGTGACTACAACATGAGTATTTCTGAATTCTATTCTCAAGTATGGTGGCCGGATTTGGTGCGTCTTGCGGAACGGTACGGTATTCGTTTCACCGGTGCGATGATTGAGAATTACGGCGATGACACCAAGGATGATCCGGTACGACAGACGGACAACACACAATTCGAGTATTACGGAGGATTGCTGCTTCGGCAAAACGGCGAAATTGGATATCACGGGTACAACCATCAGCCGTTGGTGTTGCCGAATACACATTACGGCAAGGAATACGCGTACGTGCAATGGCCGAATCGCAAAGCCATTGTGGCATCATTGCAGGAACTGATCGCATTCCAGAAAGACGTATTGCCGGCCGCAACATCGTCGGTATACGTGCCACCGTCGAATATCCTCTCCCAAGAGGCGCGAAAGATCATAGGCGAGGATGTGCCGCAGATTCGCGCCATCGCCAGTACGTATATGCCTTCCGACAGTTCCTTGCCGTACATACAGGAGTTCGGTGTTGCGGCCGATGGCGTGGTGGAGGCTCCACGTATCGTGTCCGGCGGCATGGTGGGCGACACGTACATGCGTCTTGCCGCGGTTTCCGAATTGAACATGCACTATGTGAGCACGCACTTCATGCATCCCGATGATCTGCTTGATGAAGATCGTGGTGCGAAAGAAGGCTGGGAAACCTATCGCAAGGGATTGGAAGATTATTTGGATTGGTTGGAACAGTCGGCTCCGTCCATTCGTATGCAGACTGGAACGGAATGCGCTGCGGCGGTGCAACGATTCTCAGGATTGACGGTTTCGATGGAAACAACCGATACCAGTTGGGATCTGAAACTTGGCAACCTCACCGATCAAGGGTGGCTGATGTTCCGTGCCAGTAATGGTACGCCCGGCAATGTGCGCGGCGGAAGCCTCACCAAGCTGACCGGCAACTTGTATCTGCTCAAAGCCACGAGCGCCGCGGTTCATATCGAACGCAAGACTGGGGGAGCGGCATGAGAATCTGCCTGGTTTTGGAAGGATGCTACCCGTACGTGCATGGTGGCGTGTCCACATGGATGCACAGCTATATCGAAGCGATGAAAGAGCACGAGTTCGTATTGTGGGTGATCGGTGCCAAAGCCGAAGACCGCGGCAAATTCGTATATGACCTGCCCGACAATGTGGTGGAAGTGCATGAGGTGTTCCTCGACGACGCCTTGCGTCTGAGCGGTGAACGCGCGCAAGTGTCGTTCGCCGAAGAGGAATTGCGGTCATTGCGCGAACTGGTGAATCTTGGCAGCCCGGACTGGGATGTGCTGTTCAACCTGTTCCACACCAAAGGTGTGTATCCGCTGTCGTTCCTGCAAAGCCGTGAATTCATCGACCGGTTCACGCAAATCTGCATGGAGGAATATCCGTATGTGGCTTATGCGGATGCTTTCCATACTGTGCGCTCCATGTTGCTGCCGGTGTTGTACCTGATGGGCAGCGAAGTGCCGAAAGCGCAAATCTACCATGCGATTTCCACCGGATATGGCGGATTGTTGGCCTGTTTGGGCGGTTCCATCAACCATGCGCCGGTATTGCTTACAGAACATGGCATCTACACGCGCGAACGTGAAGAGGAGATTATTTCCGCCGAATGGGTGCTACCGGCTTTCCGTCCGCGATGGATTCGTTTCTTCTACATGCTTTCGGAACAGATCTACCAGCGTGCATGGCGTATCACTAGTTTGTTCGGTCGTGCCCGTCTTATCCAAATCGGTATGGGGGCTCCCGCCGACGCCTGCCAGGTTATTCCCAACGGCATTCAATACGAACGTTTTTGCGATATTCCACTGAAACCCGACGATGGTTGGGTCGATATCGGTGCGGTGGTGCGCATGGCGCCGATCAAAGACGTGAAAACCCTGATTCATGCGTTTCATGAGCTTTCATCTCGCGTTGACAATGTGCGTTTGCATATTCTCGGCGGTGTTGACGATCAGGAGTATGCCGACGAATGCTATGAGCTTGTGGAACAGTTGGGTGTGCGCAATCTTGAGTTCACAGGACGTGTGAACGTGGTCGAATACATGCGCAAGCTTGATTTCACCGTGTTGACCAGCATTTCCGAAGGCCAACCATTGTCGGTGTTGGAATCGTTCGCAGCCGCACGCCCGTGCGTGACCACTGATGTCGGCTGCTGCCGTGAGCTTTTGGAAGGCGAGGATGGCGATGATTTCGGCACTGCCGGTTTTTATGTGCCTCCCATGTACCGCGAAGGCTTAAGCGGGGCGATGGAACGCATGTGTTCCAGCCGTACGTTGCGTGAAACCATGGGGCAGATCGGCCGCAATCGTGTGAACGCCTATTACCGTCATGAGCGCATGCTTGACGATTATCGCAAGCTGTATGCCGATACCGCGGATCAGTTCGGATTGGAACGCTGATATGGCCGGTATTGGATTTGAACTGAAGAAACTGTTCCATCGTAGGGGCTTGATGGCGATGCTGCGAGCTACGGCTATGCCGGCGTGATTTGCGCCGGCCCGATGCTGCTGGGCGTGCTTCTGCAGTTTGGCGTGCTGATCGTGAGCAGTTGGTGGCAGGTGGGCCGCCCCGACCGCGATCTGCTTGTATGCATGATCACATACACATTGCTTGCCTCGTTGGTGTTGACAAGTTTTCTGTCGATGCCGGTCACACGTTTTTTGGCGGATATGCTGTTTGATCACGATGAGAAGATGATTCTGCCGTCGTTTTGGGGGTCTACCGGCATCATGTTGGTAGTGGGCGCGGTGTTGTACACGGTGTTTCTGCTGTTTTCTGGAGCCACGCTGATGCAGGGCGCGTTGTGTTTATGGCTGTTTCTTGAAATGGTCGTCAACTGGAATGCGATGAGTTATTTGACGGCCATTAAAGATTACAAAAGCATTCTGTATTCTTTTGTTGCGGCGGTGCTGGTGGCGTTCGTCACGTCATGCGTGCTGCTTGTGTTGGCATGCTCTCCTGTGGAGTCGCTGTTGTTCGCAGTGGTGCTTGGCTATGGTGTGATGCTGGTGTGGGATGTGCTGCTGTTGCATCGGTATTTTCCGCAAAGTCGTGAGAATCCGTGGCTGTTTCTGCAGTGGGTTGACCAGTTTCTGCCGTTGGCGTTGACCGGATTGTTTACCACCATTGGCTTGTTCGCCCATTTGGTGATCACCTGGTGTGGGCCGCTTGGCATCAAAGTGAAGGGTCTGTTTTATGGTGCGCCATATTACGATGTGCCCGCCATGCTTGCGTTTTTAACGATTCTGATCACCACGGTGAATTTTGTGGTGTCGGTGGAAGTGAATTTCTATCCGACATATCGTTCGTATTACAGTCTGCTCAACGATGGTGCACGGTTAAAGACATTACCGTTGCCGAAAATGAAATGCTGGCTGTGCTCAATCGAGAATTGCATTACACGGCGTTAAAGCAATTGTTGGTGACCGCTGCCGTGATTTCGTTGGAAAAAACAGCGCTGAACGCGCTTCCTTTGGGTTTCAACGATGCAATGCATGGATATTTTCGTGTGCTATGCGTCGGATATGCGCTGTATGCGGTCGGCAATACCGTGATGCTGATCCTGCTGTACTTCACCGATTATTCCGGTGCGTTGACTGCATCGGCATTATTTGCAGGGTCGACGGTTATTTTCACGGTGATTGGACAGTTCTTCACTACCACACTGTTCGGCTTCGGTTTTCTGATGGGAGCGTCGCTGTTTGCTATTCATACGACATTCCGGCTCGCCTCATACACCGACAATCTGCCATACCGAGTGCTGGGGCAGCAGCCGATTGTGGCACAGACGAAACGTGGACGTTTCACCGAACTGGGCATACTGCTTGAACATGGCGAACAGCGGGTCGACCAATCACTGCATCGCACGGAATATAAGAGGCACGTGCGGCGCGAGTGCGGGACGAACATTACAGAAGCGAACAATACAATCGGGGAGGAATCGTAAATCATGATATGGTGGAATCGACGCAACACAAAAGCCATTACCACGCTTGTCAAGCAAATAGCGGCATTGATGGCAATGCTGATGGTGCTTTCCTGCGCCGGATGTGCGACTTCATCACCCAGCGATAATGAACAATCGCAATCATCGGATTCAACGCAGACGCATGAGCAAGTCAAGAAAAGCGCTGAACAAAGCATCGACGGCGCACACTTGCGCGACAACGAATCGTTATACAAGGTGTATGACGACAGCGGCGTGAAAACCATGTATCTGACGGTATCGCGCGGTAATTCGTCGGAAGGAACCGACCATAGCTGGAGTGAAATCAACCAGTATTCCGTTGATGACTATGCGGCAATGGGCGTTGGACGCTACAAGGTCAATGGTTTGCTGCAGGTCGGCGACGAACAGGGGCCGGTTTCCGGGGAGCTTGGTTTTGGCGAAAGCGCGCCGAACGCCACCGTGCAGGTACGTGGTCAGTCATCGAGTAAAAACGAGCAGAAGAATTACAAGATCGAGTTGAAAAGCGGAAAAGGCAAGTGGCGTGGCCAGCGTACCATCGCATTGAACAAGCATATGGGTGAAGGTCTGCGTTTCCGTAACAAAATGGCCTTTGATCTCATCAAAGGCATCGACCAGATGATGGGGCTGCGCACGCAATTCGTGCACTTGTATGTGAAAGACGAGACCAGCGGATCAGATTCCTTTGACGATTACGGTCTGTATACGCAGGTCGAACAGCTCAACAAAACCGCATTGCAAGCGCACGGACTTGATAAGAACGGCCAGCTGTATAAAGTCAATTATTTCGAATTCCATCGAGACGAAGACGTGATCAAACTCGCCGACGATCCCGACTATGATCAGACGAAATTCGAAGAAAAATTGGAAATCAAAGGCGACAACGACCATACCAAACTGATTGCCATGTTGAACGCGCTCAACGATTATTCAGTGCCGATGAGCGACATTCTCGGCAAATATTTCGATACCGAAAATCTCGCATACTGGATGGCATTCCAGTTGTTGACCGGCAATACCGATACGCAAAGCCGCAATATGTACCTGTATAGTCCCACGAATTCCGACACCTTCTACGTGCTCGACTGGGACAACGACGGCATGCTCATGCGCAAGGAATATGAGATCAAACAACGTTCCGACGGCAAAAGCTGGGAGAACGGCATCAGCAACTATTGGGGCAACATGCTGTTTAGCCGCTGCTTGCAGACCAAGTCGTTCCGAACTGCGCTCGACAAGGCAATACAAGACGAATACAAGTACATGAATGCCAATCGCATCAACTCCATGGTGAAGCATTACCGCAGCATTACGGAACAATATGTGTGGAAAATGCCTGATTCCATGTATGAAGGCGTTACCAAAAGCAATATGATGTGATCGCGAACCAGCTGCACAGCGAAATCGAACAGAACTACCAGACATACCAAACCGGGTTCAACAAGCCCATGCCGTTCTACATCGGCACACCTACCCCTACCAATGGCAAGCTCAAACTCAGCTGGGATGTCTCCTACGATTTCAACGATGAGGATTTGCGTTATACCGTCACCGTGTCCAAGGATTACGAAGGTAAGGATGTAGTGTTCACACAGAGCGACCTCGTATTGCCGGAAGCCGTGATGGACATGCCCGGTGAAGGCCAGTACTTCATCAAAGTGAGCGTGCGCAACGCATCAGGCGAGACTCAGGACGCGTTTGACTACTACGTCACCGACGGCAACAAGATCTACGGCACCAAGTGCTTCTATGTGAAAGCCGGCGGCAGCATTGTGGAGGATGCCAATGTTCAATGATGGTGGCAATCGAGGAACGTCGCTGCTGCAGCGCGTCAAACGTCGGGTCAGCGAAGAATTATCCGTTCCGCCGAGCACCGCCAAGGAACGGTTCCGTCATGAGCTCAAATATCTGATCTCATACGCGCAAAAAGCTGATTTGAACGTGCGCATGGCGCCGCTGCTTGGTCTCGACAAACATGCGAGCAACGGCGGCTATATGATTCGCAGCCTGTATTTCGACGATTATTGGAACACCGCATATCGGGAAAAAGTCGATGGTGTGCTGCTGCGCAAGAAATACCGTATTCGCATCTACGATTACAGCGACCGCGTGATCAAACTGGAACGCAAACGCAAAAGCGACAGTTGGATTTACAAGGAGGATGCGCCGCTCACCCATGAGCAGTTCGACCGCATTCTTGCCGGCGATTACGAGTTTTTGCACGACAGCGAACATCAATTGTGCCGCGAGTTTTATGTGGAATGCATGTGCAATGTGTTGCGTCCGCGTGTGATCGTCGATTATGAGCGCGAACCGTGGATTCTCGACGCTGGCACCGTGCGTGTCACTTTCGATATGAACGTGCGTGCGGCGGTTGGAGGATTCGATGTTTTCGACGCCACGCTGCCGGTACTGCCTGTGCTTGAGCCGGGAAAACTGGTGATGGAAGTCAAATTCACTGAATTTCTACCGCAAGTGGTGCGCGATCTGTTGCCAGGCAAGGCGCAGGAGTTGACATCGGCCTCGAAATACGTGCTCTGTTATGACAAAGCCTCGTATTTGCGGGGATTCGGCTACTGGCAGGAAGGCTGGAGCGTGCCGAGCCTGTAAAGACAGTCTATGATCGGCTGGCATTTCCCGAAATCAAACGTTACGAATCAAGGAAGCAAGAGAGAAAGAACAGCATTATGAGCGTTAATGATATGATTAAAAAGTCGGTGCTGAAATCCTTCAGTCAATACAATGTGCCCAAAATGGCGTTGGCATTGCTGGTGGCGTTGATTGTTGGCATCGTCATCTACTACGTGTACCGCCGTTTCTACACGGGCGTGGTGTATTCGCGCAGTTTCGCGGTCACATTGGTGGGCATGTCCGTGCTCACCTGCATGGTCACGTTGTCCATCAGTACGAATATTGTAATTTCCCTTGGTATGGTCGGTGCGTTGTCGATTGTGCGTTACCGTACCGCGGTCAAGGATCCGATGGATCTGCTGTATTTGTTCTGGTCGATTACTTCAGGTATCGCGGCGGGTGCGGGCATGTATGTGCTGGTGATTGTTGCCGGATTGGTGATGATCGGTATGTTGGCGCTGTTCTACTCGCATCAAGACAAGGGTCGCGTATACATTGCAGTGATCCACTATATGGGCGATATGGTTGGCGATGAGATCACGCGTGCGTTCGGGCGTACCAAATTCTTCGTCAAATCCAAAACCATGCGTGGCGAACGCACGGAAATGGCCGTTGAAGTGTTCTGCGACGACAAGGATATGGCGTTCGCCGAGCGTATCCGTGCGATTGACGGCGTCGAGGACGTCACTCTGATACAGTACAACGGCGAATACCACGGATAGTTTTTTCGACGAGAGGAAGACCGCGTGACCGACATGCCGGAAATGGGCGGAATGCCGTCTAATGACGAGCTGGTGCCTTTCTTTACATTCGAAGACATCGATCATGCGCTCGAAAACGGCGAATTCTGCTGTTATCTGCAGCCTAAATGCAATGCGGAGACGGGAACCATTGTAGGAGCCGAGGCGTTGGTGCGCTGGAATCACCCCAAATATGGCGTGATTCCCCCAGGATGGTTCGTCCCGGTATTGGAAAGAGCCGGGCGTATCTGCCATGTGGATGTGTTCGTATGGCGCTTCGTGGCTGAGATGCTGGGCAGATGGGAGCGTGAAGGACGCAATCTGGTACCGGTTTCCGTGAACGTGTCCATGATGGATATCAACCAGATGGATGTGGCCGACGTGATCGGCGGGCTGCTGAACGAATATAACATCGACGCGCGTCTGTTGCAGGTGGAAATCACCGAAAGCGCCGTGGCGAAAAACCTGCCCGTGGTGAAGGATACCATCCGCAAACTGCATGCGAGAGGCATCGTGGTACTGATGGATGATTTCGGTTCGGCATATTCCTCGCTGAACATGCTCAAAGACATTAATGTCGATGTGATCAAACTGGACACGAAGTTCATCGAACTGAGCGATGAGAATGCCGGTAAAGGCATGAAAATCATCCAATCCATGATTGTGATGGCTAAGAAGCTGCATCTGATGATCATCGCCGAGGGCGCCCAGACCAAGGAACAGGTCGATTGGCTGAAAGCAATTGGATGCGGATACATCCAAGGATATTATTTCTACCCTCCACTGCCGGTGAAACGGATGGAAACGCTGTTGGCCGAGAGTGCCGACGGTCGGCACTATTGGGATATGTCGTGCGATTACCTGCATCGCGATCATGTGACCGTTAACGGCCGGGTGCTGTTGGGAGCCTCCGCGTTGGCGGCCGACGCCTTTGAAATCCTGGCTGATGGTCTGGCGGAAATATCCCGGTTGAATGTGGCGACAGGCGAATACCGTGCCATCAAACGAGATGGGGTGATTCCCGATCCGGAAGTCGACGAATTCGGCGCCTACATGCGTGCGGTGGCCACCAACCGGGTGGTGCATCCTGACGATGCCGGACGATTCTTCGACGATCTGAATCTGCCTTCACTCCGGGAACGGCTATACAGGCAGGAAACCATGCTGGGGATATACCGTAGCGAGGTATTGGCCAAAACCGGCGTAGTCACATTCGCGGTGATTCCCACTCACGCATGCTCCCCATCCAACCCTTGGGCTGTGGTGCTGGTCGGACAGAATCTGCCCATCGGACTATTGGCATGCGGCGATGCCGATAATTACCGCAGGGACTCGCTGACGGGGCTGCTCAACCGCAATGCCTACGATGACGACTTGGAGTACATCCAGGCCACGCATGACCAGCCGCTGACGGTGGTGTACGTCGACATGATCGGACTGCATGAAATCAACAACCATTTGGGGCATGCCAAGGGCGATTCGGCGTTGTGCGAACTTGCGGATGCGATGCGTGCCTGCTTCGATGACGACAGGATCTACCGCGTCGGAGGCGATGAGTTCGTGATTGTCAGCTGCAACCATACGGTGAGCCAAAGTATGCGTCGGATGGCGCGTATGCGTCGGGATTTTCTGGAAGGTGATTGGGATATATCCGTAGGCATGGCCGAATCCGATGATGGAGGGGATCTTCCAGACCTCATCAATCAGGCGGAAATCCGTATGCGCGAGGACAAGAAACAGTATTACGTCAATGGTGGAGGCAAACGCCAGCTCCGCATGCTCAACAACCGGCTTGAGAATATTTTGGTGCGCAATGATGATATGAAAATGCTGCTTGAATATCTGAATGTACGTTATCCGGTGTCATTTATAGTCAATCTGAATACCGATACGCAGCGTTCGATCATGGTGCCCGATTTCTTTCAGCGTATGCTTGATGGTCATGGCGGTTCCTTCCGCGAAGCATTACGTGAGTTTTGCGATGTGAGGATTGCTCCCGAATATCAAGAAGGTCTCCTGCGACTGCTTGACTACGATGTCGTCCGTAGCCGGCTCAAGTCGGAAGGTGCAGTGCAATGCGGTTACGTGAAGAACGACGGTGAGCGGTTCATGTTGACGATTCTCGCCGACAACAGATCCACGGACAAGACCATGTGGGTGTTCGAACGTAAGGACCTGCCGTACGGAAGGGCAGGTTATTCAATGGATGATGGTACCCCCCCTACCGATTCTTAGGATGGCAGAGATTATAAAAACTTATAAAAGAACATAAAGGGCGATTGCCGCGTTTGCCTGCGTGCGGTCTGGCTTGTTTTGTGCTGATCTTGGCTGAGAGCGAACCCCTCAGTCAGCCTGCAACCGATAACTCCCCTCACCAAGGGGAGCTGTCGTTTTTTACTCTGCATATGTGGATATCGTTGGTCGTTCCACCATAACTAGTGCGGAACAAGGGTTCGACTCGCACATCTTCTGTAGGAGATTGGGATTGGTCATGGATCGTACGGCTATGAAGCAGCTTGAGGCTTGGAGGACGTCTCGAAATAGAAAGCCGCTCATTATCCGAGGCGCCCGTCAGACGGGCAAAACGTGGCTGTCGGAGGAGTTCGGGCGTACACGATATGAGGCAGTGGCGCGTATCGACCTCATGAACGATGAGCGTGCGAGGAGTTTCTTTGACGGCGATCTAGATGTGAGCAGGATATTGCGTAACATCAGCCTCGAAACAGGTGTTCCTATCACGACAGATACCTTGGTGCTCCTTGATGAGATTCAAGAATGTCCGCGTGCATTGACTGCGCTGAAGTATTTCTGCGAAGATGCTCGTGAATATCACGTTATTGCGACTGGCTCCTACATGGGTATTGCCCGACATGCAGGCACTTCGTACCCGGTCGGCAAAGTCGATACGTTGACATTGCGTCCAATGGATTTCATGGAGTACCTTCGCGCCATCGGCCGAGGAATGATGGCCGATGCTATAAGCGACGGCACAGGTATTGCAGATTTGGATTCTGCAAAAAGGGACCTCCGGCGCGAAGCGGGCACTACCTTATTGGATATGGCAGTAGGGGTGTCTCTTTGCCCCTTTCACCATCTTGCAATAATTCTTTCATGTAAGAACTCTCTGTTAACATGTAAGAATTATTGCAAGATGGTGAAAGGGGATGCTCATGTTGCCGGCTAAAGAAAGTTTGACAGTTGAGTTCAAGAGCGAGCAGAAGCGCCCTCAATCGCATGATGAAATTGTTGACAACGTAGTGGCTCTAGCCAATACCGAAGGCGGCATACTGTATCTCGGTATTGAAGACGATGGCACTGTGACCGGCGTATGTGACGAGCATCGCAATATCAATGGACTTGCGGCACTAATTTTCAATAAGACTGTTCCGCAGCTTCCCGCTCGCGTGGCGCTCTTGTACGAGAACGAGGTGCCGATAGTCAGTATTGAGGTGGGTAACAGTCAGCAAATCGTGTCTACTAGTCAGGGGAAGACACTACAGCGCCGGCTGAAAGCAGACGGCTCGCCTGAGGTCGTTCCGCTGTTTGTTTCCCAATTCATTAGCCGTTTATCTCAGCAACGGTTCTACGATTTCAGTGCGCAACCTGCCCCAGAGGCTCGGTTGGACGATTTGAATCCAGACTCACGGAACAAGTTGAGAAGCCATATTCGCAGTGCCAATGCGCAAAACTCGTTGTTGTCTTTTACGGATGAGGATTTCGATCGGGCACTTGAGCTGGTTGTTGATGGCCCGTATGGATTGCAGCCATCTGTTGCTGGTCTGCTCACCATTGGTTCGGTTGATGCTATTCATCGATCGATTCCAGCCGCATCGGCTGTTTTTCAAGTGATGAAAGGCATGTCTCCAAAGGTCAATATGGATCCGTTCGTGTTGCCCTTGGTGGATATGTTTGATCGTGTAGGCGAGCTGATGGAGCCGTGGAATCCCAGCCACGAAGTCATGAGCGGCTTGATTCGTGTCGATCTGCCAGACTTCGATCGAGGGGCATTCCGTGAGGCAATGATTAACGCTTTCTGCCATCGCGATTATGCACGAATGGGTTCGGTGAGGTTCCTGGTTGATGATGATGGGTTGACCATAGCTAATCCCGGAGGATTCATAGAGGGTGTCTCCGAAGATAACCTGCTTACTGCACAACCGCGTTCCCGTAATCCGCAGCTTGCTCTGATTTTGAAAGCTGCCGGATATGTTGAACGTACCGGGCGAGGTGTGGATACCATCTATGCCGGGTCGATTGCGGCAGGCGGTTCTTTCCCGGATTACTCGCAGTCCAGTGCCGAAGAAGTCATTCTGTTCCTCCGCCGTGTGGTGCCTGACGAGGCATTCGTGACCATGATTGGAGATGAGGAGCGTCGACGAGGAGCACCGTTGCCAGTCTGGTCGCTGATTGTGCTCTCACTACTGCGCGAGCATCGTAGGCTTACTATGGTCCAGTTGTGTGATTTCTCCATTTGGAGCATCGACGCATCGTGTCTGCTGTTGAGAATTTGGTGGAAGCTGGTTTGGTAGAGGGGGTCGGCAGTGGGAGCTCTCGCTCGTATATGCTGAGTGCCAAGTGTACAAACGTTCAGAGGGGTTGGCGTCTTACGTGCGTCAGCGTGACATCGATGCCACCCGGCGCAGTGGCCTTGTTCTGGAGTTCGCCGAAAAAAATGATGGTGTCGTCACTACGGCGGATGTCATGGATCTATTCGGCCTGAGCTATATCAGTGCATACCGGTTGTTGAAGAAGCTCGAAGATGTAGGCAAGTTGCGCCGCGAGGGGAATGGGCCGTCATCCCGATACGTGTTGGATGATTGGCGCGCGTGAAAGTAAGTTCTTTCATCACCTTTCAATAATTCTTTCATGTAAGAACTCTCTGTTTACATGTAAGAATTATTGCAAGATGATGAAAGATGCACACAAAAACGGGGAAGCCCCGCTCACATTGAACCGCACCCCGATTGTTGGACTGAAGAAATTCAGATTCGATGATCGGAGGTGCGGTTCTCTCATATGCGCGAGGATCGGAGGAGACATTACGACGACGGGTTCCGCCGCGAGGCGTTGGAACTC
>ENA-OQJX01000136-OQJX01000136.1-human-gut-metagenome-genome-assembly--contig:-NODE-136-length-49638-cov-4.835330_pt1 | contig 49638 bp, 48 predicted proteins | sample MGYA00242615_ERZ504782 | MGnify/ENA primary metagenome ERZ504782 (study PRJEB26092, sample SAMD00036354) | human gut metagenome | host: Homo sapiens | study: EMG produced TPA metagenomics assembly of... | reverse complement strand
GTAAATCCGGATAACGCTTGCCCCCTACGTATTACCGCGGCTGCTGGCACGTAGTTAGCCGGGGCTTCTTAGTCAGGTACCGTCATTTTCTTCCCTGCTGATAGAGCTTTACATACCGAAATACTTCATCGCTCACGCGGCGTCGCTGCATCAGGGTTTCCCCCATTGTGCAATATTCCCCACTGCTGCCTCCCGTAGGAGTTTGGGCCGTGTCTCAGTCCCAATGTGGCCGGTCACCCTCTCAGGTCGGCTACTGATCGTCGGCTTGGTAGGCCGTTACCCCACCAACTACCTAATCAGACGCGGGTCCATCTCATACCACCGGAGTTTTTCACACCGTACCATGCGGTACTGTGCGCTTATGCGGTATTAGCAGCCGTTTCCAACTGTTATCCCCCTGTATGAGGCAGGTTACCCACGCGTTACTCACCCGTCCGCCGCTCAGTCACCAAGCTTCAATCCGAAGAAATCCGTCAAGGTGCTTCGCTCGACTTGCATGTGTTAAGCACGCCGCCAGCGTTCATCCTGAGCCAGGATCAAACTCTCGTTAAAAGTGTTCGTTCCGGTCAGAATTAACTACTAGCTAATTCATCCCTTTTACTGTCTGTCACATTCTCATGTGACGGGTGCATCTCTTAGATGCTGTTCTTAAAAAATCTTCTCTTAAGAAATTTTCAAGGTTGTTGTCTATTGTTTAATTATCAAGGTTCTTTGTTGTTTCTTTTCTCCAGAAGCAACTCTGATATTTTATCATGTTGTTTTCTGTTTGTCAAGAACTTTTTTGTTTTATTTTTTTGTGATTCTTTTCAAACTTTCGCTTGTTTCGAATCAGCTTTAATATATTATCACGTGTATCTTCGTTTGTCAACACTTTTTTGAATCTTTTTAAATCCATTTTGATAATACATTTTAGTGCATAGGCACTAAACGGAGAAAGAGGGATTTGAACCCTCGCGCCGGTTTCCCGACCTACACCCTTAGCAGGGGCGCCTCTTCAGCCTCTTGAGTATTTCTCCTCGCCTGAATTTCTGTAATATCTTACAGCATTTATTCAGTTGTGCACCAACAGTGCATATGTGATTATACTAGACTGTTGTCACAATGTCAATGTCTAAATTCAAACTTTTTTATTTTTCTTTGATTTGTTGTTATGTCCGCCCTTAGTGTTCCATTTTCATGTGCAATTGTCGTGCTTATTCAAAAGGAATCACAGCTCCGTCATAGGTTTTTTCGATATATTCTTTAATCTCATCTGATTTCAATGCCTTTACAAGAGCCTGTATCTTTTCCTCTTTTTCATTTCCCTCTTTTACTGCAATAATGTTTACATATGTTTTTGCAGCCTCAGAATCTGATTTTTCATATGCAAGCGCATCTTTGGCTACAGAATATCCTGCTTCCAGCGCATAGTTTCCATTTAGTACTACATATGCAGTTTCTCCGGTCACTCTTGCTACCTGTGCAGCTTCCAGTTCTACAATTTCTACATTATATGGATTTTCTTCAATATCATTTACTGTTGCATTGAGTCCTGCCCCGTCTTTTAATGTGATAATTCCATTGTCCTGTAAGAGAAGCAATGCTCTGGCTTCATTTGTCGTATCATTTGGCACTGCGATTTTATCACCTTCGGAAATTTCATCCAGACTCTTTTTTGTTCCTGGATAAATTCCAAATGGCTCATAATGGATATCTCCTGCATCTACCAGATGAGTTCCTTTTTCCTCGTTGAAACTTTCCAGATATGGCACATGCTGGAAATAGTTTGCATCAAATTCTCCGCTCTCTACAACTTCATTTGGCTGCACATAGTCATCAAACACTGTCACTTCCAGCTGATATCCTTCTTTTTTCAGAATCGATTTTGCCTGTTCCAATATTTCAGCGTGTGGAGTTGCAGATGCTGCTACTTTAATCGTCTTTGCATCTTCACTGCTGCCTTTCTCCTCTGCTTTTGAATTACTTTGGCATCCTGTCAGTACTCCTAATGTTAAGATCCCTGTTAATATAATTGCTGTTACCTTTTTCATATTCTCTCTCCTTTTCCCTTTTGTTTTTGCTGTTTTTCTATTTTCTTTTATCCAGTACAGATGCAGCTTTCATTCCCGCCGACTGGAAAATCTGAACCAGTATCACAAGCAGAACAACTGTCACGATCATGATTTCAGACTGATATCGATAATATCCATAACGGATGGCGATATCTCCCAGTCCACCGCCGCCTACAGTTCCTGCCATAGCTGAGTATCCGAGGATCGTTCCTATTGCAATTGTCGCTCCTGTGATCAGAGATGTTCTTGCTTCTACGAGAAGAACCCTGGTGATAATCGTGAAATTTCCTGCTCCCATTGCTTTTGCAGCCTCAATCACTCCCTCATCCACTTCTTTAGCCGAAGATTCCACCATTCTTGCAATAAACGGCACTGCTGCCACCACCAGTGGAACAATGGTTGCTGATGATCCGTAGCTTTGCCCCACGAGCAATCTCGTGAGCGGTATCACAAGGATTAAAAGAATCAGAAACGGGATGCTTCTCACAATGTTTGAAATAAGATCTAATATCTTATATAACACTGCATTCGGTTTCAAACCGTCTTTATCTGATACTGCCAGGCAGATTCCCATTGGGAGACCAAAGACATATCCCAGAATCGTAGATGCCAGTGTCATATATAAAGTTTCTTTTACTCCATTTAAAATCATTAAGATCACGTCTTCACTCCACATCATCCGTCACCTCCTCCAGTTCAATGCCACATGTTTTTAAATAGTTCTGCATTTCCTCTGCCTGTCTGCTGTCTCCTGCAAACTCCAGAATCATTTCGCCTTTTGCAACACCTCCGATATTTCTTGTGTCTGCCCGCAGAATGTTGACCGGTTCCCGGAACTTTAAGATCATATTAGCGATCACTGGCTGGAACGCCGAATTTTCTGAAAATACAATTCGTACTTTTCTGCCGCTCTGAATCAGATCTTTTGTATTGCCGGAAGATTCTGCTCTGCTGATATCATCTCCTTCATCTTTTCGGATTAATTCTCTTGCCACATCTGATTTTGGATGACTGAATATCTCGGACACACTTCCTGTCTCCACAATTTCTCCTGATTTCATGATCGCTACATGAGAACAGATTTTTCTGACCACAGACATCTGATGGGTAATGATCACGATCGTAATATTAAATTTCCGGTTGATTTCCTGTAACAATTCCAGAATCGATGCTGTTGTCTGTGGATCCAAAGCGCTTGTAGCTTCATCACATAACAAGATTTTAGGCGATGTTGCAAGTGCTCTTGCAATTGCAACTCTCTGTTTTTGACCACCTGATAATTGAGAAGGAAATGCATTTGCTTTTTCCTTCAATCCTACGATTTCCAGAAGTTCTTCCGCTTTTTCTCTTGCTTCCTTTTTCTTTTTGCCCTGGATATACATCGGAAAACACACATTTTCCAGTACTGATTTCTGCATCAGAAGATTAAAATGCTGAAAGATCATTCCAATCTGTTCTCTTTGCTTTCTCAGTTCTTTCTCTTTCAGCCCGCCCAATGCACGTCCTTTTATCAATACATTTCCGGATGTAGGCTGCTCCAGAAAGTTCATACATCGTACCAATGTACTTTTTCCTGCTCCTGACATTCCGATAATTCCGTAAATTTCTCCTGATCTTATTGTCAGGCTTACATTTTTTAACGCCTGAACAGTTCCTTCTTTGGAAGAATATGTTTTGGACACATTTTCAATTTTAATTTCCGCCATTGCTTTTTCCTTCCATTTTTTATTCGTTTTCCCTTATTCTGTTTGGGATGTATTTAACTATATCATTTTAGTTGGAAATGTGTTAATTCTAAAAAAATACAGCCAGTAATAGTTTTTTCCTATTACTAGCTGTGATATTTTAATTGATATCCAACGTTTTGTCTTTATATTTTGATATTTCTTCCAGATATTTTTCCCGAGTGGACTGATTGCAACTCCGCTTCTGACCAAGTATCCAATGGTCATCACTTCATCTGATTTCAGCTTTACTGCACAATACTCTTCCCCGTTAAGTTCCTCGCAGATGATACCGGAACATAAGGTATATCCATTCAATCCTACCATAAAATTCAGAATCGTCGCCCGATCATCTACCTTGATCAGCTGCTTATATTCAAATGTACTCAGCACTTCTTCTGCAAAATAAAAGGAATTGTACGTCCCTTGTTCAAAAGACAGACAAGGGTATTCATTTAGCTCTTCCAGTTCAATTTCTTTCCGATTTGCCCAGGGATGTCCTTTCCACATATACACATAAATACTGCACTTAAGAAGTTCATGAAATTCAAGATTACACTCATGGAATAATTTTGTCAGTACTTTCCGGTTAAACTCATTGACATACAGAATCCCGATCTCACTTTTGAAATTCTTAACGTCCTGAATCACGTCATATGTTTTTGTTTCATGAACAGCAAACTCGTATTCTTCCATGCCGAACTGTCTCACCATCTCTACAAAGGCATTTACTGCAAATGTATAGTGCTGCATTGATACGCTGAATTTCTTTTTTTGATTTTCTTTTTCCACGTATTTGGATTCGATCAGCTGGTACTGCTCCACAACCTGCCTGGCATACCCGATAAATTCCTCGCCCTCCGGCGTAACAGACACGCCTCTGTTGGTTCTTCGAAACAGATCAATCCCGATTTCTGTCTCCAGTTCTTTGATTGCTGAGGATAAGCTCGGCTGGGAAATAAACAGTCTTCTCGCCGCTTCATTCATAGATCTGGCATGTGCAACAGTGATCGCATATTTTAACTGTGTTAATGTCATTGTATTTCAGCCCTTTCCGGACAATTTTCATCAATTATTTTCTGGATACGGTCATGTACGATCTCTGCAATCTCCGTAGTTTTCATATTTTTGTATTCTTCATAATACAGCGGTTCTAAAAAGTGTACCTGTACCGTAACCTGACTGATTGTTTTCGTATCGAATGGTTTAAAAGAATCAATCAATGCAACCGGAACAATCGGACATTTTGCTTTGGTTGCAGCTTTAAAGCTTCCGCCTTTGAAGGAGCCGATCTGATTTCCATTTTTAGAACGGGTTCCCTCGGCAAAAATCAGATAGTTCTTTCCATTTTGAACTTCCTTTGATACATCAATGATCACCTGCATAGACTGCCTGATATCTTCCCGGTCTATCATATATGCATGCATACAGGAAAAGACCTGCTTTAAAAACGGAACATCCTTTACTTCTTTTTTGGCTACTACAGAAAACGGATATGGACATGCGTCTAATATAGCCAGCACATCATACATTCCCTGATGGTTCGGAAAAAACATAAATCCGTTCTCTTTTGGAAGATTTTCTGCACCATGTTCTTCTATTTTTACATTTCCGCCTTTGTTGGCACGAAAAACAATCCACTTTAAAAACTTAACATGTTCTTCCAGTGTATAGTTTTCCGGGTGTGCCGCTCTGTGACACAATTTGATCCACATGTACGGAACCAGTAAGATATTCCGAAACACCATTAATAAAATACGTTTCATTTTTTCTGCTCCTGAAATTACTCATTTTTATAGGTGCAATACTCTTTGATTGCACTTTCATATAAATTATTGCCCTCACTGTCTATGACAACGATTACCGGAAAGTTTTCTACCTGAAGCTTTCGAATTGCTTCTGTCCCCAGATCATCATATGCAACAACTTCTGATTTTGTGATACATTTTGACAGCAACGCTCCTGCGCCTCCTACTGCCGCAAAATAGACTGCACCATTTCTGATTACAGCATCAATCACATCCTGTGTTCTTTTTCCTTTTCCGATCATCGCACCCATCCCAAGATCCAGAAGCTGTGGTGTATATTTATCCATGCGGCTGGCCGTTGTCGGACCTGCAGAACCGATAGGACGTCCTTCCCTTGCCGGAGACGGTCCCATATAATAGATAATCTGATCCTGGATATCAATCGGAAGATTTTCCTGATTCTGCAGTGTTTCATACATTCTTTTATGCGCAGCATCCCGCGCTGTATAAATAGTTCCTGTAATATATACATAATCTCCTGATTTCAGAGTTTTTAATTCTTCTTTTGAAATCGGAGCCTGCAAATGTCTTTCCATAATGCTTTCCTTTCTGTTTTTCTTTTAAAGTTCACGAACGACATGTCTGTTACATGACAGCAGATATTGATTCCTACCGGAAGCCCTGCAATATGTGTCGGATATGTATTGATATTAACTGCAAGCGCAGTAGTTGTTCCTCCAAGCCCACCGGGTCCGATTCCAAGGCTATTGATTTTCACAAGCATCTCCTCTTCCATGTCTTTTACATATGGAATGTCAGAATGTACCCCCACTTCTCTTGTCAGAGCTTCTTTTGCCATCAGCGCACATTTTTCAAAGGTTCCCCCGATTCCTACTCCAACTACCATCGGAGGACAGGCATTCGGACCGGCGTCCCTGACTGCCGTCAGAATCGCATGTTTTACTCCCTCAATACCTTCTGCCGGCTTCAACATAAATACACGGCTCATATTTTCGCTTCCAAATCCTTTTGGTGCTACTTTTATCTTCACCTTATCTCCTGCAACGATTTTGGTATGGAGCACTGCCGGTGTATTATCTTTTGTATTTTCACGGATTAATGGATCTTTTACCACAGATTTTCTTAAAAAACCTTCTGTGTACCCCTGTCTGACCCCTTCATTGACTGCCTCTTCCAGAAGGCCACCCTCCAGATGCACATCCTGCCCGATTTCCAGAAATATAACTGCCATTCCGGTATCCTGACAGATTGGAATCATATCATCAGCCGCAATTTTTAAATTTTCCTGCAGCTGTCCCAATATCTGTTTTCCAAGCGGTGATTTTTCGTCCTGCTCCGCCTGTTTCATTGCTGTGTCCATATCTTTTGACAGATAGTGGTTTGCTTCAATACACATTTCTTTGATATTTTTTGAGATTTCTCTCACATCAATTGTACGAATCATAATGCCTCCTAGAATTTTTTACAATCATCAGGTTTCTGTTTTCACTATCCAGTATTATAGTATAGTTCCTTCAAAATTGAAACAAAAAAAGAGAGCCGGATGCTCTCTTTTGAGGTTCCGGCTCTCTTTCGGGAAGGGGGTGATACAATCCAGTTATCCTATTTTTCTTGATTTTCGATAAATGATCGCTCCTACAATAATGTTGAGTGAGATCAGCAGTCCAATCACCCATTTTGCATAGTCGTTATCAAAATCACCAGTCTTGACTGCTGGAACCAGGGCTTTACATACTACACATCTTCCATCACGATATATGTGTCCTGTTACTGCAATCGTCACCTTCTCCAGTGTTGTTTCGTTCTTTCCATCTTTATCCAGATATAATTTTCCGCAAGTCTCACACCGGTAGTATGCTTTATTTCCGGCTTCTGTACATGTTGGTTTTTTCTCCTGTACTGCTGTCATGCTGTGCTCATGTGGTTTTACATAATCCGGATCGATCTCGCCGCAAACAGTACAGATTCCATCCTGATACTGATGTCCCGTCGGAGGAAGCGTAATCTCTTCTACCGTTGTCTCCTCTGTTCCCGCCTTGTCGAGATACAGCTTTTTGCAGGACTGACACTGATAGCAGGCTTTATATCCGGCTTCTGTACATGTCGGTAGTTTTTCCTGAACCACCAACATATCGTGCTGATGCTTTTCTGACTGTCTTGCCGTGAATGAGAATGTTACAATCCGATACCATCCATTCTCTGATTCTTCGACCTTTGGTGTTCCCTGTACTTCATTTCCAGAAAGCACAGTAATCAGCTCCGGCGCTGCGAATTGATATCCTTCTTTTGCTTCATATGTTACATGAAGCTCATACTCACCTTCCTCAAATTTATCTGTTGACAGTAACGTGTTTTCTCCGTTCTTCGTCGTCCATTCAACCATATTGATAAAATAGTGTGCACCGGCAGGAACCTCTAATTCATATGACGGCATTTCTCCGATGACCGGCCAGGTTATATGATTTGTATTGATGATCGTAATCTCTTGTCTTCCCTCAGCCGGATTTTCATCACTTGTTTCCGCCGCCTCTGCAACTGAAAAAATCATAACTGCAAACATACAAACTGCTAAAGGTAGTGCCAGCCAACTCTTTGCCTTTTTCATAATCTCACGCTCCTCTCCCTGATTTCATTTTAATCATTGGTTTTCTGGTTTCCTTTGTGTGCACTTTATTTTGTTGTATGGTTCTTTTTTCTTTATTATACTATAATTTACTGTTTTTATCTATATTTTCTTTATATTCTTTATTTTTTTATATTTTATCTGATTATTTGTTTTAAAAAAAACCTCCGCATATCATGCGAAGGCTCTTTCTCTTTATTCTTCTATTGGAACGTCTGTCTCTTCCTCATCCTCAGAAATTTCGATTTCTTCTCCATCGATCTCTGCAGATGCTTTTCTTACTTTTGCGATACTTGCAACTTTTTCATTCTCAGGCAGATTGATCAGTTTTACACCGGATGTGATTCGTCCGTATACAGAAATGTCGGAACACTTCATACGGATCACGATTCCTTCCGTATTGATCATCATGATCTCGCTGTCTTCATCGACCGCCTTCATACCAACCACATCGCCTGTTTTTTCCGTGATCTTATAGCATTTTACACCTTTTCCTCCACGGTTCTGTCTTGTAAATTCATCCATATCTGTCAGTTTGCCCATACCTTTTTCAGATGCAATGAGCAGATATTTTCCTTGATCGCTGATCTGCATTCCGATTACTTCATCATGATCTCCAAGGTTCATGCCACGCACTCCCATAGAAACACGGCCTGTCGGACGCACATCCTTCTCACTAAACCGGATACACATACCGTATTTTGTAACCAGGATCACATCCTGTTCATCATCTGTAATCTTCACTTCGATCAGTTTATCATCTTCTCTGAGAACGATCGCAGCCAGTCCGGTCTTTCTGACATTTGCATAATCTTTAATCGGAGTCTTTTTCACAAGACCTTTTTCTGTTGCCATCAACAGATACTGTCCATCCTCGTACTCCCGGATTGGAATCATTGCTGTGATCTTCTCATCCGGCATCAACTGCAGCAGATTGATGATTGCAGTACCGCGCGCAGTTCTGCTTGCTTCCGGAATCTCATAGCCTTTCAGACGGTACACACGTCCTGTATTTGTAAAGAACATGATATAGTGATGTGTTGTCGTAATAAACAGTTCCTTGATATAGTCATCATCCAGGATCTGCATTCCTTTGATTCCTTTTCCGCCTCGGTTCTGACTCTTGAATGTATCCATGGACATTCTCTTAATGTATCCCATTTTTGTCATGGTGATCACCACATTTTCTCTTGGGATCAGATCTTCCATGGAAATATCAAACTCATCAAATCCGATGGATGTTCTTCTCTCATCTCCATATTTTTCGGAAATGACAAGAATCTCCTTTTTGATCACACCAAGAAGCAGTTTTCTGTCCGCAAGAATCGCTTTTAATTCCCCGATCTTCTTCATCAGTTCTTCGTACTCTGCTTCCAGCTTCTCACGCTCCAGACCTGTCAGTGCACGCAGACGCATATCTACGATCGCACTTGCCTGTACTTCTGTCAGGTCAAATCTGGCCATCAACTCTTCCTTCGCAGTCTGAACATTCTTAGATCCGCGGATAATCCGGATTACCTCATCAATGTTATCCAGTGCAATCAGTAATCCCTGTAAAATATGAGCACGCTCTTCTGCTCTGTTCAGCTCATACTGTGTTCTTCTCGTCACAACCTCTTCCTGGTGCTTCAGATAATGCTTCAGCATATCCAGGATATTCATGACTTTTGGCTCATTGTTGACTAAAGCCAGCATGATCACACCGAAGGTATCCTGCAGCTGTGTATGTTTATAAAGCTGGTTTAAAATTACATTCGGATTGACATCTCTTCTCAATTCGATACAGATGCGCATTCCCTCACGGCTGGACTGATCGCTTAAATCGGTGATCCCATCTACCTTTTTATCACGTACCAACTCTGCGATCTTCTCGATCAGTCGGGCTTTATTTACCATGTATGGCAGCTCCGTTACGATAATCCTGTTCTTACCGTTTGCCATTGGTTCAATATTGGTAATCGCACGCACACGGATCTTACCGCGTCCTGTGCGGTATGCTTCTTCAATTCCTCTTGTTCCGAGAATCTCTGCTCCGGTTGGAAAATCCGGTCCTTTGACGATCTTTAAAATATCATCAATACTTGTCTCTCCGTTTTCATCGATCTGGTCGTCAATGATCTTCACGACCGCGCCAATGATTTCACGCAGGTTATGCGGCGGAATGTTCGTTGCCATTCCGACTGCAATACCGGATGTTCCGTTTACCAGAAGATTCGGGAATCTGGCCGGAAGAACTGTCGGTTCTTTCTCTGTCTCGTCAAAGTTCGGTGCAAAATCTACGGTATTTTTATTGATGTCAGCAGTCATCTCCATGGAAATCTTGCTCAGACGTGCCTCTGTATATCGCATGGCAGCAGCGCCATCACCGTCTACAGACCCAAAGTTCCCGTGTCCGTCAACCAGAGGATATCTCGTAGACCATTCCTGTGCCAGATTTACCAGTGCTCCATAAATAGAGCTGTCGCCATGAGGATGATATTTACCCATTGTATCACCAACAATACGCGCACATTTACGATGCGGCTTGTCAGGTCCATTATTCAGCTCGATCATTGAATACAGGATTCTTCTCTGTACCGGCTTTAATCCGTCTCTGACATCCGGCAGGGCACGGGATGCGATAACGCTCATCGCATAGTCGATATAGGAAGTCTCCATTGTCTTTTTCAGGTCAACTTCATGGACTTTATCAAAAATATTATCTTCCATGTTCCTTCTCCTTGTTTTTTAAGTGTATTGCAATTCTATATATCCAGATTTTTAACAAATCTGGCATTTTCTTCAATGAACTCTCGTCTTGGTTCTACCTTGTCTCCCATCAGTGTAGTAAATGTCAGATCCAGTTCGGAAGATGTCTCGTCATCCATAGTCACCCTCAAAAGTACACGATGCTCCGGATCCATTGTTGTCTCCCAGAGCTGATCCGCATCCATTTCACCAAGACCTTTATAACGCTGAATCTTATTATTGCTGTCACGTCCTACTTCTGTAAGAATCTCATTTAATTCCTCATCACTGTATGCATACCAGACTTTTTTATTTTTTTCCAGCTTATACAGCGGCGGCTGTGCCAGATACACATAGCCTTCTCTGATCAGATCCGGCATAAAACGATATAAAAATGTCAGAAGCAGGGTGCTGATATGCGCACCATCCACATCGGCATCAGTCATGATAATAATCTTATGATACCGCAGCTTGGAAATATCAAAATCCTCATGAATTCCTGTTCCAAACGCCGTGATCATAGCCTTGATCTCCGCATTGGCGTAAATCTTATCCAGCCTTGCTTTTTCTACATTCAGGATTTTTCCTCTCAGTGGAAGGATCGCCTGTGTCGCACGCTGTCTCGCTGTCTTTGCAGAACCACCCGCTGAATCTCCCTCGACGATGTAGATCTCACAGTTTTCCGGATTTTTGTCTGAACAATCCGCCAGTTTTCCAGGCAGGGACATCCCCTCCAGAGCTGATTTTCTTCTGGTCAGATCTCTGGCCTTTCTTGCTGCTTCTCTTGCTCTTTGTGCCATCAGAGATTTCTCTACTGTCTGTTTTGCGACAGACGGATTCTGCTCCAGGAAAATCTCAAGCTGAGTGCTGACAATGTTGTCCACTGCTCCACGCGCTTCACTGTTTCCGAGCTTCTGCTTGGTCTGACCCTCAAACTGCGGCTCTCCGATCTTAACACTGACAATCGCTGTCAGACCTTCACGAATGTCATCACCTGACAGATTCGGCTCATTGTCCTTGAGCAGTTTATTCTTTCTGGCATACTCATTAAAGGTCTTCGTCAATGCCTTTCTGAATCCCTCAATATGAGTTCCCCCTTCCGGAGTTGTAATATTGTTTACAAATCCATACGTATTGTCACTGTAGGAGTCGTTATGCTGCATGGCCATCTCGACAACTACTCCGTCTTTTTCGCCTTCACAATAAATGATCTGGTCATACAAAGGTGTCTTGCTTTTGTTCAGATAAGTGACAAACTCTTTGATTCCACCCTCGTAATGAAATGTATGCTCTCTGATTTCTTCTTCACGAAGATCCTGCAGAATAATCTTCAGCCCTTTTGTGAGAAATGCCATCTCACGCAGTCTCTGCTTTAATACATCGTATTCAAATACAGTCTCTTCAAAGATCTCGCCATCCGGAAGAAATGTAACTTTTGTTCCGGTTTTATCCGGATCACATTCACCGACTACTTTTAACGAATACATCGTCTTTCCGCGTTCATATCGCTGTTTGTAAATTTTTCCTTCGTTGTAGATCTCAACTTCAAGCCATACAGAGAGTGCGTTTACAACGGACGCACCTACTCCGTGCAGACCTCCGGATACTTTGTATCCTCCTCCGCCGAATTTTCCGCCGGCGTGAAGAATCGTAAATACAACCTCTACCGCAGGAATCCCTGCCTTGTGGTTTAATCCAACCGGGATTCCTCGTCCGTTGTCAACGACCGTCACAGAATTGTCCGGATTGATACTCACATTAATCGTATCACAATATCCAGCCAATGCCTCATCTACCGCATTGTCTACAATCTCATATACCAGATGATGAAGTCCTCTTGCAGAAGTGCTTCCAATATACATTCCCGGTCTTTTTCTTACTGCTTCCAGTCCCTCTAATATTTGGATCTGGTCTGCTCCATATTCTGCATCAAATTCAGTACCTGTTGCACCCATTTAAAAACCTCCTAGTTTTCTTTTGTCACACTTCCGCTGCTTACACGGAAAATTTTATTTATAGAAAATCGATGATTCACAAACTCATCCAGCCCAGTACATGTAATCACGGTCTGTATATCATGAATACTGTCTAATAAATAGTTTTGCCTGTGCTTGTCCAGTTCAGACAATACATCGTCTAATAATAAAATCGGTGTATCTTTGATCACTTCTTTCACCAGTTCGATCTCAGACAGTTTTAACGACAGTGCTGCTGTCCTCTGCTGCCCCTGTGAGCCGAATTTGCGAATATCCAGATCACCTGATAAAAAGCACAAATCATCCCTGTGCGGACCGACAGAAGTGCTTTTCATCCGAATGTCTCTCTCCCGGTTTTTTTTCAAAGCCTGCTCCAGAGAAAGACTTCCAAGACTGCTCTCATAAGACAGTTCAATCCGCTCTCTCCCGCCTGTCAGCCTGTAATGTATGTCGGCAATGATCTGATTGACCTGCCTGATAAATTGTTTTCGGCTCTCGATCACTTTTGTCCCATACTCAGCAAGCTGCATATCCCAGATATCCAGCGTATCCATTAAGTGATCCTGATGATAAAGCTCTTTTAACAGAGAATTTCTCTGATTGATGATTCGATTATAATTTGATAAATTGCTCAGATATACTTTGTCGATCTGAGATAACTCCAGATCGATAAATCTTCTTCTGCCGGCAGGTCCGTCTTTGATAATATTGAGGTCCTCCGGAGAAAAAAAGACAAAATGTACAATTCCAAACAACTCACTTGCTTTTCGAATTGGAATTTTATTGATTGCGATTCCTTTTGGACTGTTCTTTTTGAGATGCATATCAATCTGGAATTCCATCCCCTTTTTCTCTACGATCGTCTCCAGATGTGATTCCTCTCTGCCGAACTGTATCAAATCTCTGTCTTTTGTCCCTCTGTGGGATTTTGTCGTACCCGACAAATACAATGCCTCAAGGATATTCGGTCTTTCCCTGGGCATTGTCTCCATACAGGATATTTGTCTTTGAATCAAATGTCATATCCAGTAATTCATAATTCCTGTAATTTTTGAGCTTTAAAGATTTGATAACCATAATTTCTCCATCAATATGTAACTATTTTACACGTTTTTTCGTTATTTTTCAATTTTTATTTCCTGTCCGTCAAATGAAGCAGTATCTCCCGGATATAATTTTCTGCCTCTTCTTGTGTCAACCTCTCCGTTTACCGTGACCATTCCATCCTGAATAACTTCCTTGGCTTCGACTCCTGATTCTACCAGTCCTGCTGCCTTTAATGCCTGACCAAGCTTAATAAACTCATCTGTTTCTCTTAATTTAATTGTTTCCATATGCACTCTACTTTCTACGCAACTGCGTTAAAATTTACCGGAAGGATCAGATAAATATAGCTCTGATTCTCATCTTTGATGAAACACGGAGCTTTCGCGTTCATAAAATACAGATCCACTTCCTCATCGTCAATGACACGAAGAGCATCAATCAGGAATTTCGGGTTAAATCCAATGAGCAAGTCTTTTCCTTCTTTGGTAATAAAAATAGTTTCATCCATAGAACCGATCTGGGATTTGATCTTTAATTCCATCGTTCCGTCTTTGATATCGATAATGATCGGTTTTTTGTCTCCCTCTTTGATAAGCAGGGTGGCACGGTCAATACAGTCTAGAAGTTCTTTTTTATGGATTCTGACTTTTGTTTCATAGTCACTGGATAACATCTGATCGATTTTAAAATATTCTCCTTCGATCAAACGAGATACAACAACTGTTTTGTCAAATTCAAATACGATATGATTCTTTGTGAAAGAAATATCAACCAGTGCTTCCGCCTCTCCACCAATGATCTTGCTGATTTCCTGAAGCGTTTTTCCAGGGACAATGACCTTCTTCTGAGCGTAATTTTCTTTTAATTCTATCTTACGAATTGAGATTCTGTGACCATCTAGTGAGACAACTTTCAGTATGTTGCCTTCAATTTCAAACAATTCACCCGTCATCATCTTATTTGTATCATTATCTGCGATGGAGAAAATTGTCTGACGAATCACTTCTTTTAATGTGAATTCTGAGACAGTAATGTAATCTTCTTTCTCTATTACAGGAAGGTATGAAAAATCTTCTCCGGACTGTGCTGCAATATTGAATTTTGCTTTTTCACAGGTGATCAGAGTCTGATTGTCAGATGTTGTTTCGATTACAACATCACTGTCCGGAAGCTTTCTTACAATTTCCGAAAAAATCTTAGCATTTAATGCGATGATACCTCTTTCTAAAATATCACCTTCAATTCGGGTTTCAATTCCAAGTTCCATATCATTTGCTGTCAACTTAATAACATCTGTCGATGCGTCAACTAAAATACATTCTAAGATAGGCATTGTTGTTTTAGAAGGAACAGCTTTAGAAACAATACTGACTCCTTTTACAAGATTGGATTTCGTACATACGATTCTCATCTGTTGATAATCTCCTTTCGAATTTGTGAAATATGATTTGTAGTGGAAAACTTTCAGCAGCCGAATCTTATAAAGAGAAATATAAAAGTTTTCGCCTTAGCCGCCGTAGGGGGTGTGGATATGTTGATAAATGCTTCAAAGCCTTATAAATCAAGGGGTTGTCCACTTTCATAAGTCTGTAGAAACAGTATGGAAAACAAGGGGACGGTGTTTGTATAACTTTTACTGCCTCCTTGAGAAATTATTTTATTAACACTATAATCCACAGCATTTCCACAGAATTATCCACACTTAAACGGAAAGAATCTGAGGGTCAAAAAACCCTCAGAAAATAAACGTTTAGATTCATAATAGTTCTGTATAAACTCCAAATTAAATGGGGTTCAGTTTCTTCTTAATGATGTTAACGGTATTGTTCAAAGCCTCATCCGTCTTTACATCATGTTCAATCTTCTTGACACCATGGCTGACGGAGGCATGATCTTTGCCGCCAAGAATCAGACCGATGGTCTTTAACGGGGTATCGGTCATTTTACGGCAGAGATACATAACAATCTGACGAGGCAGAACAATCTCAGCGTTTCGTTTTTTACCTTTTAACTCGGCAGCAGGTACATTAAAGTGGTCAGAAACGACCTCGATAATGAGCTCAGGTGTAATTTCCCGTGTATTATTCGGAGAAATCATATCTTTTAAGGCTTCTGCAGCCAGAGGAATATCGATCGGCTTGTTCTCCAGGTTGGCAAGCGCGATGAGTTTGTTCAAAGAGCCTTCCAGTTCACGGATGTTGGATGTAATATTATTGGCAATATACTGCATGACCTCATCCGGAATGTGGTATCTCTCCAGTCCGTCCAGTTCTTCTTTTTTCCGGAGAATGGCCATTCTGGTCTCATAGTCCGGAGAGGAGATGTCCGCGATCAGTCCCCATTCAAACCGGGTACGCAGACGTGCCTCCAGAGTCTCGATATCTTTTGGAGGTTTATCACTGGAGATGATGATCTGCTTTCCGGAAACATGAAGATGGTTGAATGTATGGAAAAATTCTTCCTGTGTACTTTCTTTTCCGATGATAAACTGGATATCGTCAATGAGCAGAACATCATTATTTCTGTATTTTTCACGGAATGTCGTCATCGCAAGTTCATTTCCGTTTTTACCTATTTTCAAAGCATCGATTAGTTCATTCGTAAAAGTCTCACTGGTTACATAGAGGACTTTTTTCGTCGGATCCTTTTCCAGAATAAAATGAGCAATGGAGTGCATCAGGTGGGTTTTTCCAAGTCCTACACCTCCGTAGAGGAAGAGAGGATTGTAAATCTCACCCGGAGAATCCGCAACAGCAAGGGATGCAGCATGAGCAAAATTGTTATTGCTTCCTACAACAAAAGTATCAAATGTGTATTTTGGATTCAGGTTGGCCTGTTCGAAAATCGCATTTGACTGCTGTTTTTTTACTGCCGTATCTTTTTTTCCTGGATGACAACATGATCGTCAGTCACGAAAGAGACTTCATATTCGTATCCTGTGACTTCTGCAATACATACTTTAAAAGGAAGCAGGTATTTTTCTTCAATGTGCTCCAGGCTGGCACGTAATTTTACAAGAATATAGACGGTGTCATCGGTTACTTCGTAAACGGTAAGTGGTGCGATCCACGTATTGTACGAAATATTGGATGAGCAATATTCTAGTTTCATCTTATTCAAAATCTGCTCCCAGTTTTCTTCTACAATGTTCATCAATGGTAAACTCCTAATTAATATAAAATGAGAGATAAGCAGAGTATCTCAACTACATTCTACATCAAAATGAAAATAGAAGCAATGTAAAAATAACAGGAAACAATTTGATAGGTGGAAAACTTTGTTGATAATGTGGAAAACTTTTTAAACACTATCAACGCCGATAAAAAGGGAAACTTAAAGAGAAATAAAAATTTTTCTACAGGCTATCTACACAATATCCAGTGGTTTTCTACACTGTTTTGCTGGTTTATCCACAAATTTGGATAAAGTTATCCACAAAATGTGAATAACTGTGGATAAATCCTCTTACTGTGGGTAAGAAAAATGTAGATAATGTGGAAACTCGAAATTTGGTGAAAATCAGGGAAATTTGTAAATGAAACAAAAAAGTGAAAATCTCAGGAAATATAAGGCGTTTGAGAATATGGGAAAAGAAATGAGCGAAGAAACAGAAATGTAGATAATTCTGTGGAAAAGATTTGGATAACTAAAAAAATAAAAGGAACAGGTGTGAAAAAAAGCGGTAATAAAAAAATTTCTAAAAAAATATGTGAAAAACTATATTTTAGTATTTTCGCTGCTAATGCTTGACTTTATGGGCTTTTTTGCATATAATTAAGAGCAGTGTCTTTCTGTTTATCAGCAGTAGTACTATATAAACACTATATATAGTAGAGATACGAAAAAAAGAGGCAAATATTGTAAATACTTTATAATAAGTATATCAACCACAAGGAGGTGTATGTACCAATGAAAATGACATTTCAGCCAAAGAAAAGATCCAGAGCAAAAGTTCACGGATTCAGAGCAAGAATGAGCACACCAGGCGGAAGAAAAGTTTTAGCTGCCAGAAGAGCAAAAGGAAGAAAACAGTTATCAGCTTAGGCCGCATATATGTGGCCTTTTCTTCTATAAAAAAGTGCAGTATTTCCAGGGGAAAGAGCTGCTAAAAAGAGGTTATCGATGAAATTTTCCGAATCTTTAAAGAAAAATAAAGATTTTCAAGTCGTATATAAAAATGGGAAATCCTATGCCAACCGATATCTGGTACTGTATATCAGAGAAAATGGGATGGACAAAAATCGTTTGGGGATTTCAGTCAGTAAAAAAGTAGGAAACAGCGTTGTGAGACATCATCTTACAAGGCTTATTCGAGAGAGCTATCGACTTCAAGAAGAACATTTCCAATGTGGATTTGACTTAGTAGTGATTGCAAGAGCAGGCGCAAAAGAGAGAAGTTATCATGATATAGAAAGCGCGCTCATCCACCTGGGAAAACTTCATAATATATATGCATGATTTCAAAGGAAGTGACGCAGATGAAGAAGATTTTGATAGGGATGATACGGTTTTATCAGAAGTATTTATCCGGTTTGAAGACGACGTATCACTGTATTTATACGCCGACCTGCTCCCAGTATGGGATTGAGGCAATTGAAAAATACGGTGCAGTTAAGGGACTTGCCCTGACCGTCTGGAGGATTCTGCGGTGCAATCCATTTGCAAAAGGCGGATATGATCCGGTACCTTAAGGAGGATAAAAGATGGAATTTGGTTTAATCGCTGCGACAGCGGCAGACTGGCCGATTGTCGGACAGATTGCATGGGTGTTTGGTAAGCTCATGGATGCAATCTATAATTTTCTGAATTTATTTGGAATTCAGAATATCGGAATATGTATTATTCTGTTTACAATTATTATTTATACATTGATGATCCCGCTGACGATCAAACAGCAGAAATTTTCAAAAATGCAGTCTGTGATGATGCCGGAAATTCAAAAACTGCAGAAAAAATATGCAGGAAAAAGAGATCAGGCATCCATGCTCAAGATGCAGGAAGAGCAGCAGCTGATCTACGAAAAATACGGAAGTTCTCCGACAGGCGGATGTCTGCCGATGGTGATCCAGCTTCCGATTTTGTTCGCATTGTATCCTGTTATTCAGGAAGTACCGAGATATGTAAATGGTATTAAAGAGATTTATATGCCGGTTGTTAATCAGATCATGGCGACAGACGGATACCAGAAGATTCTGGAAAAGATCGGAAATGCAGCTCCGGTGTATATGCCTGCAAATGCATATGATTATACAGACCCGAATATTCTGGTGAGGGTGTTATATAAATTCCAGGACTCCACATGGAATACCCTGGTGGACAAGATGCCGTCTCTTGAGACAGTTGTAGATAAGACAACTGCAACGATGGGACATTTGAATACATTCCTTGGCATTAACATTGGTGAGCAGCCGCTGACAATGCTGATGGATGCTTTGAAGGATTTTTCAATTGTTGGAATCATTCTGGCAGTGATCATTCCGATCATGGCAGGTCTGACACAGTTTATCAGTGTAAAACTGATGCAACAGCAACAGACAACGACGATCGATCCGGACAATCCGATGGCAAGATCCATGAATTCTATGAACTATATTATGCCGTTGTTCTCTGTATTTATGGGATTTACACTGCCGGCAGGTCTTGGTCTGTACTGGGCGATCAGTGCGATCGTAAGATGTGTACAGCAGATGGCGATCAATAAATATCTGAGCAAGAAATCAGTAGAAGAGATGATCGAAGAGCAGCGCAAAAAAGCGGCGAAGAAACGTGAGAAAAAAGGTGCTCCGGCAAAAGAAATCAACCGGATGGCAACAAAGAGCACTCGAAATGTAACAGAACAGAAGACAAGTGTTTCCAGCAAAGAAAAAGAAGAAAAGATCCAGCAGGCAAAAGAGAATATCAAAAATGCCAAGCCGGGAAGTCTCGCATCAAAGGCAAATATGGTAAGCCGTTATAACAGTGGACAGAATGCCAAAGATAAAACGGAAGAGAGCGAGAAATAGAGAGTCGGGGAAAGGAAGGATTCACGATGGACGGTAGTATCAGAGTATCAGCAAAAACAGTGGATGATGCAATCACAGAGGCATTGATCCAGCTGGGAGTTACCAGTGACAGACTGGAATATGAAGTCATTGAAAAAGGCAGCTCAGGTTTTCTTGGAATCGGAATGAAGCAGGCAGTGATCGAAGCCCGCAGAAAACCGGAACCTGTGGCAGAAGTGAAAGAAGAGACAATACCGGTTGAAGAAGTAAAACCAAGTGTTGTAAAAGAGCAGGTATCAGAGCCTGTACAGGAAAAGCAGGAAGAAAAAGCAGAAGAGGAGCCGGCAAGAAAGAAAGCTACAGAGCTGGCAGAAGTTTCTGATGAAGCAATCAAAGCTGTGGAAGCTTTCCTGAATGACACCTTAAAAGCAATGGACATGGATGTGGAAATTGTTTCTGAAGTGGATTCTGAAGGTGCTCTCAGTGTTGAGATGAAGGGCAGCAATATGGGAATTCTGATCGGAAAAAGAGGGCAGACTCTGGATGCGCTTCAGTATCTTGCAAATCGTGTTGCCAATAAACATCAGGACGGATATGTGAGAGTTAAACTTGATACAGAAAACTACAGAGCAAGAAGAGAAGAGACATTAAGACATCTTGCAAAGAACATTGCGTTCAAAGTGAAAAGAACGAGAAGGGCAGTTTCTCTGGAGCCAATGAATCCATATGAGAGAAGAATCATTCATGCTGCACTTCAGTCAGATCCGCATGTGACAACACACAGTGAGGGAGAAGAGCCTTACAGAAAAGTAGTTGTGACATTAAAAAGATAGTATAAAATGAAGCGAAAGAGGACGTTTTACGCTTCACGGAGGCTTTCGTGAAGCGTAACAACGTCCTTTTTTATCAGACAAATAGAATTTCCAAGAGGTGGAAGATGAAAAAGGATACGATTGCTGCCATTTCTACAGGTATGACCAATTCAGGAATTGGAATTGTTCGTATCAGCGGAGAGGAAGCATTTGCAATTATTGACAGAATTTATAAGGGAAAAGAACAGTTATCTCAGGCAGAGAGCCATACGATACACTATGGATTTATCAAAGATAGGGAAGAGACGATAGATGAAGTTCTGGTCAGTGTGATGAGAGCACCGAGAACTTTTACGGGAGAAGATACCGTGGAGATCAACTGCCATGGAGGAACATTTGTGGTGAGAAAGGTTCTGGAAACTGTGATCAAAAACGGGGCCAGACCGGCAGAACCGGGAGAATTTACCAAGCGCGCATTTTTGAATGGAAAGATGGATCTTTCCCAGGCAGAGGCGGTGATCGATGTAATCACATCTCAGAATGAGTATGCGCTGAGAAGCTCCATGAGTCAGCTCAAAGGAAGTGTAAAGCGAAAAATTGAAGAGATGCGCAAGGAGATCTTGTATCACACGGCATTTATTGAAACAGCGCTGGATGATCCGGAGCATATCAGTGTGGATGGATATGGAGAGACGCTGCAGACAGTGACAGAAGGGATTTTAAGAGAACTGGAGGATCTCATCCGGTCATCAGATGACGGCAGGATTTTAAAAGAGGGAATCCAGACCGTGATCGTCGGAAAACCGAATGCAGGAAAATCCTCTTTGTTGAATGTGCTTTCCGGAAGAGAGAGAGCCATTGTGACAGACATTGAAGGGACGACCAGAGACGTTTTGGAAGAACAGATCCATCTGCAGGGGCTTAGCCTGAATATCATTGATACGGCAGGAATCCGGGATACGGAAGATGTGATTGAAAAAATGGGTGTAGAAAAAGCAAAAGAGTATGCAAAGAGTGCTGATCTGGTTATATATGTGGTGGATGCGTCACGGTCATTGGATGAAAACGACCAGAAAATCCTGAATCTGGTACTTGATAAAAAGGCGATTATCCTGTTAAATAAAACTGATCTGGAGACTGTCGTGTCGAAAGAGATGCTGGCAGAACAGCTTCTGGGACGAGAGATTCCGATGATCGAGATATCAGCAAAGGAAGAACTGGGAATCCAGGAGTTGGAAAAGACACTGGAAAAAATGTTTTTAAAGGGCAGTCTGTCCTTTAATGATGAAATATACATTACAAATATCAGACAGAAAGCAGCACTTCAGTCTGCGAGAGAAAGTCTGCATAAAGTGATTGAAAGTATTGAAAATGAGATGCCGGAGGATTTTTATTCCATCGATCTGATGGATGCATATGAATCACTCGGAAGTATTACAGGAGAAACGATAGGAGAAGATTTGGTCAATGAAATATTCAGCAAATTCTGTATGGGAAAATAAAGATGAATATGATGTGGTGATCGTAGGAGCAGGGCATGCCGGATGTGAAGCAGCGCTTGCGTGTGCGAGGATGGGATTTCAGACACTGATGTTTACAGTAAGTGTGGACAGTATTGCGCTGATGCCGTGTAATCCGAATATCGGGGGCAGTTCCAAAGGACACCTTGTCAAAGAAGTGGACGCGTTGGGCGGTGAGATGGGAAAGGTGATCGACCGGACTTTTATCCAGTCTAAGATGCTGAACAGTTCAAAAGGACCGGCTGTGCACTCTCTGCGTGCGCAGGCGGACAAGGCAAATTACAGTAAAACGATGCGAAAGGTGCTTGAGGATCAGGAGAATCTGGAAATCAAGCAGATGGAAGTGACAGAGATTCTTGCTGAGGATGGGGCTGACGGAAAAAAATCATTACAGGAGTCAGAACTTATTCCGGTGCCACATATCGCTGCAGAGCGGTCGTATTGTGCACCGGAACCTATTTAAAGGCGAGATGTATTTACGGAGACGTCAGCATGCAGACCGGGCCAAACGGACTGCAGCCGGCAAATTATCTGACAGACAGTCTGAAAGAACTTGGAATCGAAATGTATCGGTTTAAGACAGGAACGCCGGCGCGTATTGACAAGAGAAGTATTGATTTCAGCAAAATGGAAGAGCAGAAAGGAGACGAGCGGATCGTACCGTTTTCCTTTACGACAGACCCTGAGGACATCCAGATCGATCAGGTTTCCTGCTGGCTGACTTATACGAATGAAAAGACCCATGAAATTATCAGAGAAAATCTGGACCGTTCTCCGTTGTTTTCAGGAATGATCGAGGGAACAGGACCGAGATATTGTCCGTCGATCGAGGACAAGGTGGTAAAATTTGCAGATAAGAACCGGCACCAGGTGTTTATTGAGCCGGAAGGACTGGACACCAACGAAATGTATGTGGGAGGGATGTCAAGCTCTCTTCCGGAAGATGTTCAGTATGCGATGTACCGCAGCGTGCCGGGGCTTGAACATGCGAAAATTGTAAGAAATGCGTATGCCATCGAATATGATTGTATTGATGCGAGACAGTTAAAGAGTACACTGGAGTTTAAAAATGTCGAAGGGCTGTTCAGCGGCGGGCAGTTTAACGGAAGCTCCGGGTATGAGGAGGCAGCAGCGCAGGGGCTTGTAGCGGGTATTAATGCGGCGAGAAAGCTGCAGGGCAAGGAAGGATCATCATTGACCGTTCCGAGGGATATATCGGAGTTCTGATTGATGATCTGGTCACAAAAGAGAGTCATGAGCCGTATCGAATGATGACTTCCAGAGCAGAATACCGTCTGCTTTTAAGACAGGATAATGCAGATCTCAGACTGACAAAGATCGGATATGAAGTCGGGCTGATCGAGGAGGAGCGCTATCAGAACCTGCTGAAAAAAGAAGAGCAGATTCAAAAAGAGATCGAGCGTGTGGAAAGTGTGCATGTGGGAACGACCAAAGAAGTACAGGAGCTTCTGGAGTCCTGCGGAAGTACACCGCTTGTTTCAGGCGCGTCTCTGGCTGATCTGATCCGTCGTCCGGAGCTTAGCTATGAAATCCTTGCCTCAGTGGATAAAATGCGTCCAGAGCTTAAATACGACGTTGCAGAGCAGGTGAATATTAACATTAAGTATGAAGGTTATATCAAACGGCAGAAAAAGCAGGTAGAGCAGTTTAAAAAACTGGAGAAAAAGCGGATTCCTGCAGATATTAATTATGAAGAGGTACAGAGTCTGCGATTAGAGGCAAAGCAGAAATTGTCGCAGATCCGACCGGCATCCATCGGGCAGGCATCCCGGATATCCGGGGTATCTCCGGCAGATATTTCGGTTCTGCTGGTGTATCTGGAGAGCAGATGAGAGAACAGGAGAGTGTATGGAAAATAAATTTGAACAGCAATTAAGCCAGCTGGATATCCGGCTGACAGAACGCCAGAAAGAGCAGTTTCATCAGTATTATGAGCTTCTGGTGGAGTGGAATAAGGTGATGAACCTGACAGGGATCACCGAGTATGATGAAGTAAATGAGAAACATTTTGTGGACAGCCTTGCAATTGTAAAAACAGTGGATATGAATCAGGTAAATTCTGTGATTGACATCGGAACCGGCGCGGGATTTCCGGGACTGCCGTTAAAGATTGCCTTTCCTCATCTGAAAGTCGTATTGTTGGATTCTCTGAAAAAAAGAATTAATTTTTTAGATGCCGTAGTAGAAAAATTAGGGCTCGAAGATGTGGAAACGCTTCATGGAAGAGCAGAAGATTTTGCAAAGCAGACAGCATACAGAGAACAATTTGACCTGTGTGTGTCCCGTGCAGTGGCAAATCTGTCAACCTTGAGTGAATACTGCATCCCATATATACGAGTAGGCGGGATGTTCGTATCCTATAAATCAGGAACTGTTGAAGACGAATTGAAACAATCGGAAAAAGCAGTGTCTCTTCTTGGTGGAAAAATTGAGAAAACAGTAAAGTTTCAGCTGCCGGATACAGAGATTGGACGTTCTTTTGTGAAAATAAAAAAGATTTCTGAGACACGAAAAAAATACCCGAGAAAAGCAGGACTTCCAGCAAAAGAACCACTGTCATAAAATAAGAGAGAAATAAAAAAATTATTCTTTAAAAATCAAGAAGTAAACAAAAAGGATGTAAAGTATTTTAATTGTACAACAATTTAAAAGTTTACATCCTTTTTTTACGTTATTCACAGTTTATCCACCAAAAAAGAAGAGTTATCCACATTATTTTGTGGATAACTCTTCTCCGTTGTTGATATCAAATAAAATTTCAACCTGTTCTAAAAACGTTTCAGGGTCTTCCAGATGTGGAAAACGTTTGGTATGATCAATTTCTTGAATTTCAATAGAAGGCATATAATTTTGATATTGGTTTGCAATTAGTGCATATTCTGGATTTGCATTCCCTACAATAATAAACACGCTGTTGTTAATTCGATTTAAAGAATACATCACATTTGCATTTGTAAAGCGAGATTTGATGCTGGAATACAGATATTTTCCGGCAGTATTGTCTGTATGTGCAGCTTCAAAAAAGGTCTTTACTGTATTTGTATCAATTTTCTTGAAATCATAGTATCCATTTAAGTGTAAATCTTTTTCGATGGTTCGTTTATTAAAGCGTAAATTGTAAAGAAATGTTCCTACAACAGGCATGTTAATACAATGCTGTTTTAACTTTGTACGCTTTGTCGGTATTTTTGAAAGTTCAATCAAATCACCAGGATTAATTAAAAGAACTTTGTCAATAATTGAGTGATCATTAGCACATGCCATTAAGACAAAAGAACCGGATTCCCCCATTGCGATAATATCAGTTTTTTCACCAATGATATGTTTAATAAAATCAGTGATTAACTGGACATAAAGATAATTTGTATAGGTCAAATAGGGTTTGTCCGAGCGTCCACAGCCTAATAAATCAATTGTGTATACAGTATTTGTTTTAGATAATTGATCTACAATCTGGTTCCATTCATAGGAAGAACTGCAGACGTTTAGATCATGGATCAAGAGAAGAGGAGATCCACTTCCTGTTTTGTGGTAGCAAATGCGTCCAAAACGCCAGTCATAATATTCTGCATTTTTGTCAGACAGCATTTCATCTATTGTAGACATATAGTAAACGAAACGATTAACGATATGCATAGAAGCAACGGTTAATCCTGTCAGGATCGTACAAGTTTTCAAATTTTTCTTCCAGTTCAAAATGATACCCTCCTTTATAATTCCATTTATACTTTCTTATTATACTACAGGAGAGGTGTCAAATAAAGAAAATTTGAAAAATTCTGTGAGACAAACAGTAAACAGCCAATGTTTCACGTGAAACATTTTGGATTAATGAAAAATCTATCTGAAAAGTAGTTTTTATGATACAATGAGAAATAGTTTAAATTTAATAGAGGAGAGGAAAAGCTGAATTAGGTCTATGCGGGAAATGAAGAAGAAATTGTGCCGGAAACAAATATTTGGACAAACTTGGCACAAAAATAAATGGAACGGTAGATGTATGCTGAATCACAAAATGATTATAAGAATTATAGTCAAAAATGTTTCACGTGAAACATTTTAAAAAGTAGAGAGAAAGTATTGAATACGAAATATCTAGTGTAAACAGTAACATTTCATAAAAATCACAATGTTTCACGTGAACATTGTATAGATAATAAAAGTAAAAGGTGATATAATAAGAACGTGTTCAATGAAAGGAGTACGAATATGGGAAGAATTATAGCGATTGCAAATCAAAAAGGTGGAGTAGGTAAAACTACAACAGCTATCAATTTATCAGCTTCACTTGCAAGTCTTGGACAAAAAGTTCTGGCACTTGATATGGATCCACAGGGAAATATGACAAGTGGACTGAGTGTAAATAAAGATGAAGTTGAAAATACAGTATATGATTTAATTATTGGGAATATTGGGATTGAAGAATGTATTTGCAAAGAAGTCTATGAAAACCTGGATGTACTTCCGTCTAATGTTAATTTGTCGGCAGCAGAAATTGAATTGATTGGTGTTGATAATAAAGAATACATTATTAAAAATGAAGTTGAAAAAGTGAAGGACAGATATGATTATATTATCATAGATTGTCCACCGGCATTGAGTATGCTAACGATCAATGCAATGACCACAGCAAATTCAGTACTTGTCCCGATTCAGTGTGAGTATTATGCATTGGAAGGATTAAGCCAGTTGATCCACACAATAGAGCTTGTTCAGGAGAGATTAAATCCAAAATTAGAAATAGAAGGCGTTGTGTTCACAATGTATGATGCCAGAACGAACCTCTCACTCCAGGTTGTAGAAAATGTAAAAGACAATTTAAATCAAAACATCTACAAAACGATTATTCCAAGAAATGTCCGGCTGGCAGAGGCGCCAAGTTATGGTATGCCAATAAATTTATATGACCCAAAATCTTCAGGAGCAGAAAGTTATTTGTTATTGGCTGAAGAAGTGATCAATAAAGGAGAAGAATAAAATGGCAGTGAAAAGAAATGGACTTGGAAAGGGGTTAGACAGTCTGATTCCAAACAAGACAGTGAAGACAACAGAAAAACAGGCTAATAAAACTCAAAAAGAAAAAGTAAAAGTGGAAAAATCCGGGGAGACTATAGTAAAGATTACTCAGGTAGAACCAAATAGTGAACAGCCGAGAAAAGATTTTGATGAAGATGCCTTCTTGAGCTGGCAGATTCTATCAAACAGTTTGGCGTACTTCAGCCACTTTTGGTACAAAAGAAAAATGATTATTATGAAATCATTGCAGGAGAAAGAAGATGGAGAGCGGCAAAGCTTGCCGGATTAAAAGAAGTACCGGTACTGGTTCGTGAATATACGGAGCAGGAAGTTGTGGAGATTTCTTTGATTGAAAATATTCAGAGAGAAAATCTGAATCCAATTGAAGAAGCAATTGCATACAAGCGATTATTGAAAGAGTTTCATCTAAAACAGGATGAGATTGCAGAACGTGTATCGAAGAGCAGAACGGCAGTGACAAACTCAATGCGTCTTTTAAAACTTAACAGTAAGGTTCAGCAGATGGTGATTGATGATATGATCTCAACCGGACATGCCAGAGCGTTACTTGCATTGGAAGACGAAGAACAACAGTACACAATTGCAAATAAAATATTTGATGAGAAGCTCAGTGTGAGGGAGACTGAGAAGCTGATTAAAATATTGAAAAATCCCAAGAAGACTGCAAAAAAAGAAAAAATTGAGCATACATTTATCTATGAAAACCTGGAAGAAAAAATGAAGGGAATCATGGGGACAAAGGTAAATGTAAATCCAAAATCGAATGGTAAGGGGAAAATTGAAATCGAATATTATTCAGAGGAAGAATTGGAGCGAATATTCGACTTGATCATGTCCATTCAAAGCTAAGAGGTGTCCCGCAGATATAAGAAGGAGACATGAGAATGGCAACAGAAGTATTACTGTATCTGGTAATTGTTTTGTTGATCATGCAGGTGGTTTTCATTGGGATTGTGATCAATCTGCAAATGAAACATAAGCGTATGCAGGCAAAATATCAGATTTTTATGCGCGGAAAAGATGGTAAATCTCTGGAAAAAGGATTTCTGGAGCAGTTTAAAACAGTAGAAAAACTGGAACGCGCAGTAAAACAGAATACAAGAGATATTGATACAATTTACAAAAGAATGAAAACACATTATCAGAAAATAGGAATTGTACGTTATGATGCATTTCAGGAAATGGGAGGAAATCTCAGTTTTGTTCTGACGATGTTAGATGAAAATAATAATGGCTGGGTGTTTAATGCGATGCACAGCCGAGAAGGGTGTTATACCTATATAAAGGAAATTGTAAAAGGCGAAAGCTATATGGAACTCGGAGAAGAAGAAAGAGAGTCTTTGAAAAAAGCAATGAAGCAGTGATATACACTGTATGAGGAGGAAAATTATGTTAGATATCAAATTTGTAAGATCAAATCCGGAAGTTGTAAAACAGAACATTAAAAACAAATTTCAGGATTCTAAGTTACCACTGGTAGATGAGGTATTGGAACTGGATCAGAAAAATCGTGAAATTAAAGGTGAAGTAGAAGCACTTAGAGCTGAGAAAAACAAAACATCAAAACAGATTGGTGCAATGATGGCTCAAGGGCAAAAAAGAAGAGGCAGAAGAGCTGAAAAGAAAAGTAACAGAGAGTGCAGATAAGATGGAAGCACTTTCTGCAGAAGAAAAAGAAGTAGAAGAAAAAATTAAAAAATCATGATGACAATTCCAAATATCATTGATCCATCTGTTCCGATTGGAAAAGATGACAGTGAAAATGTGGAACTGGAGCGCTTTGGTGAGCCGGTTGTTCCTGATTTTGAAGTTCCATATCACACAGAAATTATGGAAAGATTCAATGGAATCGATCTGGATAGTGCAAGAAAAGTGGCAGGAAACGGATTTTATTATCTGATGGGAGATATTGCGAGATTGCATTCTGCAGTTATTTCCTATGCAAGAGATTTCATGATCAACAGAGGATTTACTTACTGTATTCCTCCGTTTATGATCCGCAGCAATGTTGTGACAGGTGTTATGAGCTTTGCAGAAATGGATGCAATGATGTATAAGATTGAAGGAGAAGATCTCTATCTAATCGGAACAAGTGAGCACTCTATGATCGGTAAATTTATCGATACACTTCTTCCGGAAGAGCAGCTGCCACAGACACTGACAAGTTATTCTCCATGCTTCAGAAAAGAAAAAGGGGCACAACGGAATTGAGGAACGTGGTGTATATCGTATTCACCAGTTCGAAAAACAGGAAATGATCGTTGTATGTAAACCGGAAGAGAGCATGGACTGGTATGAAAAATTGTGGAAGAACACAGTGGATTTATTCCGTTCTATGGATATTCCGGTTCGCACACTGGAATGCTGTTCCGGAGATCTTGCGGATCTGAAAGTGAAGTCTGTGGATGTGGAGGCATGGTCTCCAAGACAGCAGAAATACTTTGAAGTAGGAAGCTGCTCAAATCTGGGAGATGCACAGGCCAGAAGACTTGGTATCCGTGTAAAAGGTGCAGACGGAAAATATTTTGCACATACACTGAATAATACAGTTGTTGCACCACCAAGAATGCTGATCGCGTTCCTGGAGAACAATCTGCAGGCAGATGGATCTGTGAAGATTCCGGAAGCGTTACGTCCATATATGGGTGGAAATGCAGTGATCGAACCGAAAAAATAAGGAGTAATATGCATCAGTATTTGAAAGCAATTGGGTTTGGTCCCATCAAGAAAAAAGCAGAGCTAAAAGAAATATTGGAGCAGACAAGAGAAACCTTTACCCATCAGATGACCGTTTCCTATAATGAAGAAGCAGACTACTGTGAATTTCAAAAGGAATACGGTCAGGATGTGGGGATTACATTGTGTGGAGAACTGGATGATCATGACCAGTTTGATATGGAATACTATTTCCCGTATTTTCAGGAAGTGGTGTTACAACATATGCAGATGTTTCCATTGAAAAACGAATCGAGCGCGAACAGTACGTAGGAATCTGTGAAGATGCAAAAGTGGGGATCAGTCTGATTTTTACAATGCAAAATGGCGTAGAATATATGAAAGAGCGTCAGCTGGGTATGATGACAGGAGCTCCAAACGGTGTCACTTTTTCCGGTCTTGCTCTGTCCGGGAGAATCCTGCTGCCTGTAAGAAAAAGCGAGACACAGATGCGTTTCGCAAGAGAGGAAGCAAAAACACGAAAGAAACTTTTGAGTGCTGCCCGTAATGGAGATCAGGGAGCAATTGAAACGTTGACTCTGGAAGATATGGATATCTACTCAAAAGTTTCTCGTAGATTGGCTACAGAGGATGTATATTCCATTGTGGACAGTTACTTTATGCCTTATGGTGTGGAATGTGATCTGTATTCAATTATGGGAGAGATTCTGGCGATCAGAGAGCGGGAGAATACATTGACCGGAGAACGGCTTTATCAGATGAAACTAGATGTCAATGAACTGGAGTTCGATGTTTGTGTTCCGAAGAAAGAGGTTCTGGGAGAGCCAGAGATTGGAAGACGATTTAAAGGAGAGATCTGGCTGCAGGGATATGTGAATTTTTAAATATTCAAAATCGTATGTGATTTTTTGCGTTGCTTGTATTGCGGTGATAGGTGTAGTTGTTTTTGTAAGAAGAAAAGAGAAATAGAAAAATAAAACGAGGACAGTGGCTGAATAAAGAAAGCTGCTGTCCTCGTTTTGAAAACGTTCCCTGCAGGAATCGAACCTGCACTTGATCCTTAGGAGTTCTAAATGTCCTTTCGTAACAAGTAGTTTCTAACCTCCTGTAATACCATCTAACACCTTATAATGCAGGAAAAGCGTGAGGTCTGTGCGGAAGATAGATTCACGAAATATCCTGTACTGGTAGCAAAAGTGTTAGCAACGTGTTAGCTGGCTCAGTTCCAACTAGGAAACCATTTATCAAGATTATACGATACTCTTTTCCTTAATGCAAGGAATAGACGTTTTGTGTGAAAACATGAAACGTCTATTTTTATGAAAAATTTTTCTCATAAAAGCAAAAAAATAACGCACGCAACTCATATTGTGGTATACTATTAATATCTATACCCAACAGAAAGTGAGGTGTTCCCCATAGGTAACGCTGAACATTACATAGCAAAAATAATTTTTAGTAACCATATACTACAATATACAGGGCAACAATATGAGGATTTCTTTGTTTCTGTGATGACAAAAGCAAATCCCAATTTTCAACCAGTAAAAGCCTATGGTAATATAGGGGACATGAAAAATGATGGTTTTGACCGTACTACAGGAACCTATTATCAAATTTTCTCTCCTGAAGATATTACCAAAGATACGACTATTCGTGAAGCTGTAAAGAAATTAAAAACAGATTTTTCTGGCTTATATAATCATTGGAATAGTTTGTGTCCTATAAAGAAATTCTTTTTTGTTGTCAATGACAAATATAAAGGATTACCTGCACCAATAATTCAAATGGCATTGGAATTGAACAACGCCCCTGAATATGCACAAAGTGACATAGATACTTTTACCGCAAAAGATTTAGAAAAGGTATTTATGTCTTTAGATGATTTAGACAAACAAGATATTATAGGCTTTATACCAGATGAGATAATACCTGTTGTTGAGTATGAAGCACTTCATGAAACCGTTACTTATTTGATAAATGCAGAACTTCCAATGAACTCAATGGATAATTTGACAGTTCCTGATTTTGATGAAAAAATCGCATTTAATGGGTTAAGCGAAGTAGTAAAATCTCGGCTTGTTGTTGGTAGCTATCAAGAAGGAACCTTAATGCTTTATTTCAATGATAACCCTGGTGTTAAAGAAATATTGCAGAAAAAATTTAACGCTTTATATGAACAATCTAAAGAAAATATTCCTGATACACAAGAAAATTGTTCTGATTGTCGTTTTTATTATATTTTAGAAAAAGCAAGCAGTAAAAACACCTCACCCATTCAAACAAGCGTACTGGTTTTAATGGCTTATTATTTTTCAAGTTGTGATATTTTTGAAGAACCGCAATAATCATTAAGGAAAGGAGGAAAATTATGATATTACCCAAAAAACAGTTATCTATTAACGAATCATATTTTGGCTTTGGGGCTTTTTTACTGGAAAAATTAACCGAACCCATTTCTGTTGAAGATTTATGGGAATATTACAAGGATTCGTATACAAATAAAAAATATCCTGTTAAATTTTCCTTCGACCAATTTGTTATTGCCTTAGATTATCTTTATATTATCGGAGCTATCAAAATTAACGAAAGGGGGCTATTATGTTATGAAGCTGCTTAGTTTAAGAGCTAATAAACCATCTTTTCATCCTATAGTTTTTAAAGATGGTATCAACATTATTGTTGGAAAACAGGTTGCTCCTCTTGATGAAAATGATGGAAATACCTATAACGGAGTAGGAAAATCTCTAACATTGCACCTTATTCATTTTTGTTTAGGTGCAAATAAAATTACCTCATTCGCTCAGAAATTGCCTGATTGGGAGTTTACTCTTAATTTTGAAATTGATGGTGTAAAATATGATTCTACCCGTAGTACAAATGAACAAAATAAAATAAACTTTTGTGGTGAGACTTTAACTGTTACTGTTTTACGTCAAAAATTGCTCAAGCTGTGCTTTGGAATTTCATCAAATCCAAAAAATATGACTTGGAATACCTTATTTTCAAGATTTGTACGTCGTTACCGGTCTTGTTATTCAACTTTCGATTCCTTTGTTCCTAAAGAAACAGATTATAGCAAAATTTTAAATAACTGTTATCTGCTTGGCATAGATACTGATTTAATTATCAGTAAGAAGGAACTTCGTGAAAAGCAATTAGCTGCATGTGCAACTGAAAAAGCAATAAAAAAAGACCCTATATTTAAACAATATTATTTAGGAAAAAATGACGCAGAATTAGATGTTGCAGATTTGGAATATAGAATTTCTGAGCTTGAAAAAGAAATTTCTGCTTTTAAAGTTTCTAATAATTATCATGAGCTTGAAAAAGAAGCAGATGAAAAAAGTTATCAAAAAAAAGCCCTTGAAAATCGACGTGTTTTAATCAGCAATTACATCAAGAATATAGAAGAATCTTTTAAAGAAACTGCTCAGGTTAAAAGAAGAAAAACTAATTAAAAATTTACGAAGCTGCTAATGTAGAAATACCTGCTATGGTTAAGAAGAATATTGATGAGGTTTTACAATTTCACTCCAATTTATTAACTACTAGAAATGCTCGTTTAAGAAAAGAATTAAATAAGCAAAAAGTAGAATTACAAGAAATTGATGATAAAATAAATGTCTTAGGACAACGGATGGACGAATTGTTAGATTTCTTGAACTCTCATGGTGCATTAGAAGAATATGTTGCATTAACTAAACAATTAGCTGCTTTACAAAATGAGCTAAATAGAATACATGAGTATCAACGGATTTTGAAAACATACAAAGACACTGTACTAGATATTAAGGCAAATTTAATCATACAAGATAAAGAAACACAAACGTATCTTGATGATGAAGCAGAATATTTATCAGAATTAAAAAATAAATATTGGACATTTGCTAAACGCTTCTATCCCAAAAAGCGTAGTGGCTTAGTTATTAAAAATAATTCTGGCGAAAATACTTTAAGATATACTCTTGAAGCTCGAATTGAGGACGATTCATCCGATGGCGTGAACGAAGTTCGTATGTTTTGTTTTGACTTTCTGCTCTTAATATGTAGAAAAAGCAAAATGAGTTTTATTGCCCATGATAGTAGACTATTTGCTAATATGGACCCCCGCCAACGTGAAACTCTTTTCCGTATTGTTTCTGAAACATGCCCAAAAGAGAATTTTCAATATATATGTTCTATCAATGAAGATGCCCTTTTATCATTTCAATCATTGATGTCCGACACAGAATACGAAGAAATCGTTACTAATAATATCATCTTAGAGTTAAATGACGATTCTCCCGAAAGCAAGTTGTTGGGTATTCAAATTGATATTGATTTGGAAGATAAAAACAAATCCTCTGATGATATAAACTAACTAAAAACTGCATAGTAACTTTTTATAGACGTTCAAAACTGAGCGTCTATTTTTTTACCCTAAAACCAGAAAGGATGTGATACTACGAAGAAACCACCGCCGGAGCGTTCCCCTCCGCTTCCAAACCAGAATCCCAAAACAACCATCAAACACAACATTCAGAAAGGACAGGTACATCTATATGGAATTAAAATTCGTTATCCCCAACATGGAAAAGACATTCGGCAACTTGGAGTTTGCCGGAGAAGACAAAACAGAACAGAGAAGAATCAACGGACGCATGGCGGTATTCTCCCGTAGCTTCAATCTGTATTCGGACGTACAGAGGGCGGATGATATTGTGGTTATCCTCCCTGCCGAAGCCGGAGAGAAACATTTTGACTTTGAGGAACGTGTAAAGCTCATCAATCCCCGTATCACCGCAGAGGGCTATAAAATCGGCACAAGGGGCTTCACCAACTACATTTTACACGCTGACGATATGGTAAAAGCGTAAGGAAAAGGAGGACATCAGACTATGAGATTAGCAAACGGAATCGTGATTGACAAAGAAGCAACTTTCGGGGCATTGAAATTTTCTGCCCTCCGCCGTGAGGTTCACCTCCAGAATGAAGACGGCTCGGTATCAGAAGAAATCAAGGAGCGTACCTATGACTTAAAATCCAGAGGACAGGGGCGTATGATTCAGGTTTCCATCCCTGCCAGCGTGCCGTTAAAGGAGCTCGATTACAACGCAGAGGTGGAACTTATCAATCCAGTGGCAGATACCGTGGCAACGGCTACCTTTCAGGGAGCAGAGGTGGACTGGTACATCAAGGCAGAGGATATTGTCCTGAAAAAAGGGGCTGCCATGAATCCCCAGACACCGAAGAAAGACGCTCCCCCTACAAAATAACAGCTAAATAAGAGAAAAGCGAAAGGAGGATTGTTCCCATGAAGCAGCTTTTTCCCCGTGGAAAACGTATCCGCCCCACGGATAAAGACCTTGTGTCCCATACTGCCCTTGCCGCCCTGTTCCCTGTCTTCCTGCTGGTTGTCCTGCTGTTTCATACAGGGCAGATTGCCGGAGCCAACTGGCAGGAAGTGTCCCTCTCCCAGATAATACAGGATGTAAACATCCCTTACCTGTTATTCAGTATGGGCGTAGCAGGGTTGGTGTGTCTTGCAGCCGTTCTTCTGTTCTGGCGATACCGGAGGGATGAAGTAAAGCAGCTCATCCACCGCCAAAAGCTGGCAAGGATGGTGTTGGAAAACAAGTGGTATGAATCGGAACAGAAAAAGGAAGACGCTTTTTTCAAGGACTTATCTTCCAGCCGTTCCAAAGAAACCATCACTTACTTTCCCAAAATCTACTACCGGATGAAACAGGGCTTGCTCCATATCCGTGTAGAAATCACCTTAGGAAAATATCAGGAACAGCTCTTAAACTTGGAGAGAAAGCTGGAAAGCGGCTTGTACTGTGAGCTGACGGATAAGGAATTAAAGGATTCCTATGTGGAGTACACCCTGCTCTATGATACTATTGCCAACCGTATCTCCATTGAGGATGTACAGGCAAAGGACGGCAGTCTCCGGCTTATGGAAAATGTCTGGTGGGAGTATGACAAGCTCCCCCATATGCTCATTGCCGGAGGAACCGGCGGCGGAAAGACTTATTTCATCCTGACCCTCATTGAAGCCCTGCTCCGCACCAACGCCGTCCTGTTCGTGTTAGACCCGAAGAACGCCGACCTTGCGGATTTACAGTCGGTTATGCCGGATGTGTACTACAAAAAGGAAGATATGCTCGCCTGCATTGACCGTTTCTATGAAGAAATGATGAAACGCAGCGAAGACATGAAGCTCATGGAGAATTACCGGACAGGGGAAAATTACGCTTACTTGGGACTTCCGGCACATTTCCTTATCTTTGATGAATATGTGGCATTTATGGAAATGCTCGGCACAAAGGAAAACGCCGCCGTCCTCAACAAGTTAAAACAAATCGTTATGCTTGGGCGGCAGGCTGGCTTCTTCCTGATTCTCGCCTGCCAGCGTCCAGACGCAAAGTATCTGGGGGACGGAATCCGTGACCAGTTCAATTTCCGTGTAGCTCTGGGGCGGATGTCGGAAATGGGCTATGGGATGATGTTCGGGGAAACCACAAAGGACTTCTTTCTAAAGCAGATAAAAGGGCGTGGCTATGTGGATGCGGGAACCAGCGTTATCTCGGAGTTTTACACGCCCCTTGTCCCAAAAGGACACGATTTCCTCAAAGAAATTAAAAAGCTCATAGACAGCTGGCAGGGAGTGCAGGCGGCGTGCGAAGCGAAAGCCGAAGAAACGGACTGACCTGCTGTGGCTGGTGTGCCGCAAGGCACGCCAGCATAAACCCCTCGTATCTAACAGAGGGGTACAAATCGACAGGCAACAACCAAACAACAGGGCAGAATCCCACGGTACACAAGGGATTTTCCCCATATCCGGCGTGTGTCAACAAGGCTCTGAAAGTTGACATACGCTTTTTTAGACAGGAGGGATTTTCACTGAATGAAAAAACATGGGTACGGGACATCAAAGAGAAACGGGAAGTTTACGGTATCTCACAACAGAAACTTGCCCTAGCTGCCGGAATCACCCGTCCGTACCTGAGCGATATTGAAACGGGCAAGGCTCACCCATCCGAAGCATTACAGGAAACCATCACGGAAGCTCTGGAACGCTTCAATCCAGACGCTCCTCTTGAAATGCTCTTTGACTATGTGCGGATTCGTTTTCCCACTACGGATGTAAAACATATCGTGGAAGACGTGCTGCGGCTAAAACTTCCCTACTTTATCCATGAAGACTACGGCTTCTACTCTTACACAGAGCATTACTATCTGGGTGATATTTTCGTTCTGGTATCGCCGGAACTGGAAAAAGGGGTGCTGCTCGAACTGAAAGGGCGTGGCTGCCGCCAGTTTGAAAGCTATCTGCTGGCACAGGAACGGAGCTGGTATGAATTTTTCATGGATGTTCTCATGGAGGACGGCGTGATGAAGCGGCTTGACCTCGCCATCAATGACAAAACGGGAATCCTGAACATTCCCCATCTGACAGAGAAGTGCCGGAATGAGGAATGTATCTCGGTCTTCCGCAGCTTCAAGAGCTACCGCAGCGGTGAACTGGTACGGCGTGGGGAAAAAGAATGTATGGGGAACACCCTGTATATCGGCTCCCTCCAAAGTGAAGTATACTTCTGCATTTACGAAAAGGACTATGAGCAGTACAAAAAGCATGATATTCCCATTGCAGACGCAGAGGTAAAGAACCGCTTTGAAATCCGGCTGAAAAATGAGCGTGCCTTTTACGCCATCCGTGACCTGTTAGAACATGACAATCCAGAACGGACAGCCTTTCAAATCATCAACCGCTATGTCCGGTTTGTAGACAGGGACGATACAAAGCCCCGTTCTGACTGGCGTATCAATGAGGAATGGGCGTGGTTTATGGGGGAACACAGGGGAAGTCTGAAACTGACAACCAAACCGGAACCGTATTCCTTTGAACGCACCCTGCACTGGCTCTCCCATCAGGTAGCCCCCACGTTAAAACTGGCTCTCCGTCTGGATAAGATGAACCACACCCAGATTGTCCATGACATCATCACCCACGCAAAACTGACGGAGAAGCACGAAAAAATCCTGAAGCAGCAAGCCGCCGCTGCAAAGGAGGTGGTGCTTTAACGGCGGTAATCTTGGAACCTAAGAACGCTTACAGGAAAGAAAGGAGCTTTTATGAATTTCGGACAGAATCTTTACAACTGGTTTTTATCCAACGCCCAGTCCCTTGTGCTGCTGGCAATCGTGGTGATTGGACTGTACCTCGGATTTAAGAGGGAATTTTCCAAACTTATCGGTTTTCTGGTGGTGTCCCTTGTAGCAGTTGGTCTGGTCTTCAATGCGGACGGTGTAAAGGACATCTTACTGGAACTGTTCAATAAGATTATCGGTGCATAGGAAACCCTTGTTACACTTCCGTTATGGAGCAAGCTCTGATTGCTTCATGGCGGAAGTCCACTAGGGGCTTGGGGAGCGTAACTCCCAAAAACTGACAGAGAAAGGACGTGATACAGATTGAGGAAATGAGAATCTACATCCTGAACACCACACGGTTTTACCATGAGGATTTTGAGGAATACCCTGGGGCATGGTTTTCCTGTCCTGTGGATTTTGAGGAAGTCAGGGAACGTCTTTGGGTTCAGAATGAGGAAGAAATTGAAATTGAAGATTATGAGCTGCCGTTTCCATTGGAGGGCAGCACAAGGCTTTGGGAAATCAACGCCCTTTGCCGGATGGTACAGGAAATGCAGGGAACGCCACTCTATTATGAAATGGATGTGGTACAAAAGCGGTGGTTTCCCAGCTTTACAGAATTTATCGACCACAAAGACCAGATACGCTGCTATCCGGTGCAGGACGGGGAAGCTCTCGCCCGTTATCTGGTGCAGGAGGTACAGCTATTTGGAGAAGTACATCCAGACCTGTTGAACCATATCGACTACGCTGCCATTGGTCGGGAACTGGAAAACAGTGAACACTACCTGTTTACGGACAATGGTATCTTTTATTACCGCTAAAAGGAGGTGGAGGAACTTGGAGGAAATGCGGATTTACATTGCCAACTTAGGCAAATACAATGAGGGCGAACTGGTAGGGGCATGGTTCACGCCACCTGTGGACTTTGAGGAAGTCAAGGAACGTATCGGCTTGAATGATGAGTATGAGGAATACGCCATCCATGATTATGAGCTGCCCTTTGCGATTGACGAATATACCCCCATTGAGGAAGTCAACCGCCTGTGTGAGATGGTGGAGGACTTACCGGAATATATTCAGGAGGAACTATCGGAGCTGCAATCCTACTTTGGCAGTATCGAAGAACTCTGTGAGCATGAAGACGATATTATCTGCCATTCCGGCTGTGACGATATGGCGGATGTGGCTCGCTGCTATCTGGAAGAAAGCGGACAACTTGGGGAACTTCCGGCACACTTACAAAACTATATCGACTATGCCGCCTATGGGCGTGACATGGAATTGGAGGGAACCTTTGTTGTCACAAACCACGGCGTATATGAAATCTTACGGTAGACCCGTCTGTATCTCTTTCAGGAAATACAGGCGGCTTTTTTGATTCAGGGGTGGCTTTTGCTGCCCCATCTTTTAGAAAGGACGGATAACATGAAAAAAATACGAAGCTATACCAGTATCTGGTCGGTGGAAAAGGTACTCTATTCCATCAATGATTTTAAACTGCCATTCCCCATCACGTTCACACAGATGGCGTGGTTCGTGATGTCGGTGTTTGCGGTTATGCTCTTGGGGAACCTCCCTCCTCTTTCGTTCATTGACGGAGCATTTTTGAAATACTTCGGCGTACCCTTTGCCCTCACTTGGTTCATGTGCCAGAAGACCTTTGACGGGAAGAAGCCTTACGGCTTCCTGAAATCCGTACTGGCATATCTGGTACGCCCGAAACTGACCTATGCAGGAAAGCCCGTGAAGCTGGAAAAGGAATATCCGGCACAACCCATCACGGCAGTAAGGAGTGATATTTATGGCATATCCGATTAAGTATATCGAAAATAACCTTGTATTCAACCATGACGGGGAGTGCTTCGCTTACTATGAGCTGCTTCCCTACAACTATTCTTTTTTAAGCCCTGAACAGAAATATCAGGTACACGATTCCTTCCGGCAGCTTATCGCCCAGAACAGGGACGGGAAGATTCACGCCCTGCAAATCAGCACCGAATCCAGCATACGGGCAGCACAGGAACGCTCCAAACAGGAAGTGACGGGCAAGTTAAAGGACGTTGCCTGTGCAAAGATTGACGCACAGACCGAAGCCCTCATTTCCATGATAGGGGAAAATCAGGTGGACTACCGCTTTTTTATCGGCTTCAAGCTGCTTGTCAATGAGCAGGAAGTCACCATGAAGCAATTTCGCAGGGAAGCAAAGACCGCCGTTTCCGATTTCCTCCATGAAGTCAACCACAAACTCATGGGGGATTTTGTTTCCATGAGCAATGAGGAAATCTGGCGGTTTCAGAAGATGGAAAAACTGTTGGAGAATAAAATCTCACGCCGCTTCAAAGTCCGGCGGCTTAACAAGGACGATTTTGGCTATCTGATTGAGCATTTATACGGACAGACCGGAACTGCCTACGAAGATTATGAGTATTATCTTCCGAAGAAGCGGTTTCAGGAAGAAACGCTGGTGAAATACTATGACCTCATCAAACCCACCCGTTGTCTGATAGAGGAAAACCAGCGGTATCTGAAAATCGAACAGGAAGACGGGACGGTCTATGCCGCCTACTTTACTATCAACAGCATTGTGGGGGAACTGGACTTCCCATCCTCGGAAATCTTTTACTATCAGCAGCAGCAATTTACTTTCCCTATTGATACCTCTATGAATGTGGAGATTGTGACAAACCGGAAAGCCCTCTCCACGGTGCGGAACAAGAAAAAAGAATTGAAAGATTTAGACAACCACGCATGGCAGAATGACAGCGAAACCAGCACAAATGTAGTGGACGCTTTAGACAGTGTAAATGAGCTGGAATCTACCTTAGACCAGAGCAAGGAATCCATGTACAAGCTGTCCTATGTGGTGCGTGTGACAGCTCCCGACTTGGAAGAACTGAAACGCCGCTGCAATGAGGTGAAAGATTTTTATGACGATTTGAACGTGAAGCTGGTTCGCCCTTTTGGGGATATGCTGGGACTGCATGGGGAATTTCTTCCTGCCAGCAAACGGTATCTGAACGATTACATCCAGTATGTCACCAGCGACTTCCTCGCTGGTCTTGGCTTCGGGGCAACCCAGATGTTGGGGGAACCGGAGGGTATTTATATCGGGTACAGCCTTGATACAGGAAGAAACGTGTACTTAAAACCTGCCCTTGCCAGTCAGGGAGTGAAAGGCTCTGTCACCAACGCTCTCGCTGCCGCTTTTGTCGGTTCCCTTGGCGGTGGAAAATCATTCAGCAACAACATGATTGTCTATTATTCCGTTTTATTTGGGGCACAGGCACTCATTGTTGACCCGAAAGCAGGTGCGAAACGTTCCTACTTGAAAAGAGTAGGCACAGCACTTCATTAAATCAATATTTAATGTGTGTTGGAGAACTAAACACACGAATAGTCGAATGACGGGGTAACGCCCTGAAAGGCTACTTTAATACTCCGACTGGCAGAAACTTGAGTAAACAAGGCTCTGTCAGAAGCTCGGTGAAGTCGGCAGACAGACACCGTAACAGATAATGCTGACGAAAGATTCCCAGAGGTGGGCGTTGTGTCTTATATGCCGGAAGTCTATAAAATATCTATGGTTAGAATGTAGATGAGAGGTCTACTGACGAATCCTTGAATGTACAGGTCTATATCGGGGCTGGATAGAAATGTCCAGTGACACAAATAGTGTCGCTACTGTGGGTGAGTAAGACTCCGCATTTATGAAAATCCATATAACGTTAAAGGCGTTATCAAGGTAGCAGGCTTATAGAGGAAACCTAAGGATATATGTACAGATAGTGTGTTTGGAACGTTGAAAGCTGACAACATGGAGATTTTACTGTCTGTGAAGTGTTCACATCAGAGAGTTATTGTGAGATTAGCAATGATATAAGGTGTGTTAATGTCAGTGAGAGTGGTGGCACAGTACCTATGAAACCGTGATAACAAGCGGTGGAGGGATAGCCACTAGTCATATGAAGAATAGAATTACTAAGAAAAATGGTATGGGTTCGAGTAAGACTAAGAGATGTACTTGCTCCTGCAAACAAGGAGGGTACAGACCATGCTAAAGAAAAACAAGCTCCGCTATAACGAGTATTATGATATGCAACATATTTATGACGAGTTATACGCACAGAGCAAGAACGGTAATAACTTTTATAAGTTACTTGAAATTATTGGTTCGGAACAAAATATTTGTTTAGCTTACCGTAATCTGAAATCAAACAGTGGCAGTAAAACGGCTGGAACGGATGGAATGACGATAGACGATATAAAACAACTCAGCAATGCTGAGATTGTTGCTACCGTTCGGGAAAGCCTTAGCAGCTACCGCCCCAAATCAGTCAGACGTGTTTTCATTCCAAAAGCTGGGAGCGATAAAATGCGTCCATTGGGGATTCCGTGTATCTGGGACAGGCTGGTACAACAATGTATCCTGCAAGTCCTAGAGCCGATATGCGAACCAAAGTTCCATAATCATTCCTATGGATTCCGTGCGAATCGAAGTGCCCACCATGCAGTCAGCAGAGTAACGACACTGATAAATTTATCAAAATATCATTACTGTGTTGACGTAGACATTAAAGGATTTTTCGATAATGTCAATCATGGAAAACTATTAAAACAAATCTGGACACTTGGTATTCGGGATAAAAGATTGATTTGCATTATCAGCAAAATGCTGAAAGCTGAAATTGACGGCGAGGGTGTCCCAGAAAAAGGAACACCACAAGGCGGTCTGTTAAGTCCACTGCTCTCCCTCATAGTCCTTAATGAATTAGACTGGTGGGTAAGCAGTCAGTGGGAAACATTCCAGCCGAAGAACCGCAGTAAAAATGGGTGGCTTCAATACGCAAAGAAATATACCAAACTGAAAAGCGGTTTTATTGTACGTTACGCTGATGATTTTAAAATCATGTGCTCAACCTATGGAGAAGCACAAAGATTTTACCACAGTACCGTAGATTTTCTTAATAAAAGGCTGAAATTAGAAATCAGTCCAGAAAAATCAAAGGTAGTAAATCTGAAGAAAAATTCATCAGATTTTCTGGGGTTCAAAATCAAAGTCATCCCAAAAGGAAGAACGAAACACGGTTATGTTGCCAAAACAGATATGAACCAAAAAGCATTAAAGAAAGCGAAAACAAATTTAAAGTTAAAGGTAAAAGATATAGCCAGACATACGACTGGCTTCAATATCAGCAGATATAATCTGACAGTTATCGGTATGCAGAATTACTACTGCATAGCAACTAACGTATATAACAACCTGACAGAAGTAAGTTACGCTCTCTTACCGACCATACGAATCCGTTTAAGGAACATTGCAAAATCAGTTCCATTTGAAAGTACAAGTTCAGAATTTCAGAGCAAGACAAAAGGAATCAGACCAAAAACAAAAATAGTGATGATTGCGGATAATCCGCTATTGCCGATTCAAGGAGTACAACACAAAAATCCTATGAATTTCTCGCAAGATATTTGTAATTTTACAAAGCAAGGAAGAAACAAGGTGCATGATGACGTTGTAGTTGTGACAAAGGAAGAAATCCGGGAATTGTTGGAAAATGAAAAACCTGCCGATAGTGTAGAATTTAACGACAATCGTATTTCAGCATATATCGCACAGCAAGGCAACTGCTATGTAATGAATCGTCGAGGAACTCCGTCCACTCTGATATGTATTCACAAATCAGACAAAGGAGATAACCTTGACAGATATTCTAATCTGGCATTTGTGGAAATTCCCATTGCAAAGGCAATCCTAACAGAATCAGCAGACAAAGCAAAATCACTGTTAAAAGGTTATGTTCTTAATAGTCAGCAGAAGAAAAAACTGAACAGAATACGGACGAATTACGGATACCAGACAATAACTGGGAAATAACTTATAAATCTATTTGGATATGATGGAACGCCGTATGAAGCGAAAGTTTCATGTACGGTGTGAAGCGGGGGAAAACTCGGAGATAACATCAAAGAGTTACCTATCGCTATAACGGGGACGCTGGAAAGAAACCCTGCCGGAAATCGCCCATGAAATCAATATCGTAAACCTGACTTCGGAGGAACAGAACAGGGGCTTACTTGACCCGTATGTGATTATGGAGAACCCAAAGGATTCCGAATCACTGGCAATCGACATCCTGACTTTTTTAACGGGCATTTCCAGCCGTGACGGGGAAAAGTTCCCTGTTCTTCGGAAAGCTATTCGTGCAGTAACAAACAGTGAAGAACGGGGGCTTTTCAAAGTGATTGAGGAACTACGGGCGGAGGGAACCACCATCAGCACCAGCATAGCCGACCATATCGAATCCTTTACAGACTATGACTTTGCACACCTGCTCTTTTCGGATGGGGATGTCACACAGTCCATCAGCCTTGAAAAGCAGCTCAACATCATTCAGGTGGCGGATTTGGTGCTACCGGATAAGGAAACCTCGTTTGAAGAATACACCACAATGGAGCTGCTTTCCGTGGCAATGCTCATTGTAATCAGCACCTTTACCCTCGACTTCATCCATACAGACCGCAGCGTGTTTAAGATTGTGGATTTGGATGAAGCATGGAGCTTCTTACAGGTGGCACAGGGAAAGACCCTCTCTATGAAGCTGGTTCGTGCCGGACGTGCCATGAACGCAGGCGTTTACTTTGTGACCCAGAACACGGATGATTTGCTGGATGAAAAGCTGAAAAACAATCTGGGCTTGAAGTTTGCGTTCCGTTCCACGGACATCAACGAAATCAAGAAGACCCTCGCCTTTTTCGGGGTAGATTCCGAAGATGAAAACAACCAGAAGCGGCTCCGTGACTTGGAAAACGGACAGTGCCTTATCAGTGATTTGTACGGGCGTGTGGGCGTGATACAGTTCCATCCTATCTTTGAAGACCTGTTCCATGCCTTTGATACCAGACCGCCCGTGAGAAAAGAGGTGGAATGATGGTGATACATAGAACTTCCAACCGACAGCAACTCCCTGTTCCCCATCACGCAAAAAAGAGATTGTCTTGGAAGATGGCAGGAAAAGTGATTGGCAGGGTGCTTCTGGCACTCCTGCTCATCCTCCTGCTGCTGGCAGTCTTCGGCACAGCCGCCCATGCTGCCGGACTGGTGGATGATACGGTGGACGCTGCCAACGAATACAGCAAATATCCTCTGGACAACTACCAGCTTGATTTTTATGTGGACAGCGGATGGGACTGGCTCCCGTGGAACTGGCTGGACGGTATCGGAAAACAGGTGATGTACGGGCTGTATGCCATCACAAATTTTATCTGGACAATCAGCCTGTACCTTTCCAACGCCACGGGGTATCTGATTCAAGAAGCCTACTCGCTGGACTTTATTTCCTCTACGGCGGATTCCATTGGAAAAAATATGCAGACCTTGGCAGGCGTTACCACAGGCGGCTTGTCCTCGGAGGGATTTTATATCGGGTTCCTGCTGATTCTCATTCTGGTGGTGGGGATTTACGTTGCCTACACAGGGCTTATCAAACGGGAAACCACAAAAGCCATCCATGCCGTTGTCAATTTCGTGGTGGTGTTCGTGCTGTCCGCTGCCTTTATCGCCTATGCTCCTGATTATATCGGGAAAATCAATGAATTTTCCGCAGACATCAGCAATGCCAGCCTGACCCTTGGTACAAAGATTGTGCTGCCGAACTCGGGAAGTCAGGGAAAAGACAGTGTGGATTTGATACGGGACAGCCTGTTTTCCATTCAGGTCAAGCAGCCGTGGCTCCTGCTGCAATACGGCAACTCGGATGTGGAAAGCCTTGGGGCTGACCGTGTGGAACGCCTGCTCTCAACCAGTCCAGACGAAAACAACGGGCAGGACAGGGAAGAAATCGTAGTGGAGGAAATCGAAGACAGGGAAAACACCAACCTTACCATCACAAAGACCATCAACCGCTTGGGAACCGTCTTCTTCCTGTTCATGTTCAATATCGGTATCTCCATTTTTGTATTCCTGCTCACGGGGATAATGATTTTCTCACAGGTACTTTTTATTATCTACGCCATGTTCCTGCCTGTGAGCTTCCTCCTTAGCATGGTTCCCTCTTTTGAGGGGATGTCAAAACGTGCCATTACAAAGCTGTTCAATACCATCCTTACCAGAGCCGGAATCACCCTGATTATCACGGTAGCGTTCAGCATTTCCACCATGCTCTACAACCTGTCTGGGGAATACCCGTTCTTCCTGACGGCGTTCTTGCAGATAGTGACCTTTGCCGGAATTTATTTCAAGCTGGGGGATTTGATGGGGATGTTCTCCTTACAGAGCGGGGATTCCCAAAGCATGGGAAGCCGCATCATGCGAAGACCCCGTATGCTCATGCACGCCCATATGCACCGTTTACAGCATAAGTTAGGACGTTCTGTGGCGGCTCTTAGGGCTGGTACGGCTGCCTACCACGCAGGAAAACAGGCTGGCTCAGACCAGAGAACTGCTTCCAGCTCCGGTTCTTCCAAACGAACACAGGCAGACCACAGCAGACCAGACGGGCAGGCAGCACCGGAAAAGGAATCCGCATGGAAACGGGCTGGCTCTGCGGTAGGTACGGTGGCAGATACCAAAGATAAGATAAGCGATACTGCCGGACAGCTCCGGGAGCAGGCAAAGGATTTGCCCGTCAATGCAAAGTACGCCCTTTACCACGGGAAAACACAGGTATCAGAGGGAGTACGGGATTTTACTTCCAGCGTGACCCAGACCCGAACTGCCAGAGCCGAACAGCGAAACGCACAGGCAGAAAGCCGCAGACAGACCATTGCAGAACGCAGGGCGGAACTGGAACAGGCAAAACAGCCGCAAAAGACAGCTTCCGAAGCACCCAAAGGGGCGGCTCCTGTCCATGAACGCCCTGTTACTGCAAAGCAGCCAGAAGATTTCCGACATCATGCAGGAAAACCAGCCATGCAGCCAGCTTCCCCATCCATCAGGGAACGGGGACAGGTTTCTTATGGGGGAACTGTGGCGGAACGGGCTTCGGTTCCGGTGGTAAAAGCAGCTTCCATCCACCATGAGCAAACACCGCCAGTAAGGACGGAACGCCAGATACTCCCTCCGGTTTCACCAGACAAACCAGAGGAAAGACAAAAGACAAGTCCCACCATCACCCCTGCTGCTCCCCATCCGGCAAGACCTGTCCAGAATGATACGGCTCCTGTGATACCGGAAAGAAAACGGGCTGCCCCTGTGGTAAAAGAATCGAACTTTACCATCCGGCGTACCACCGTCAGAAAGGAGTGGACAAAAACGGTAAAAGCGGCTGCCAAACAAAAGAAAGGGGAGAAACCATGAAGTTAAGACACCTTTTCTTTGCTTGTTCCGGCGTGTTCGTGATGATGTTCTCCCTGCTCCTTTTGGTGGTAATTGTCTTCTCGGATGAGGAAGACGGCGGAAGCGGCGGAAACCTTATCTATGGGGGCGTGAGCGTATCACAGGAAGTCCTCGCCCATAAGCCTATGCTGGAAAAGTATGCAAGGGAATATCGCATAGAGGAATACTTAAATGTGCTGCTCGCCATCATTCAGGTGGAATCCGGCGGCACGCTGGAAGACGTTATGCAGTCCTCGGAATCTCTGGGGCTTCCCCCGAACTCCCTTAGCACAGAGGAATCCATCAAACAGGGCTGCAAATATTTCTCGGAACTGCTCGCAGTGGCAGAAACAAAGGGCTGTGACTTAAACAGTGTGATTCAGTCCTACAACTACGGCGGCGGTTTCCTAGACTATGTGGCAGGACGTGGGAAAAAGTACACCTTTAAACTGGCAGAGAGCTTCGCAAGGGACAAATCCGGCGGAAAAAAAGTCACCTACACCAACCCTGTTGCGGTAGAGAAAAACGGGGGCTGGCGGTATTCCTATGGAAATATGTTCTATGTCCTCTTGGTATCGCAATACCTGACCGTGGCACAGTTTGATGATGAAACGGTACAGGCTATCATGGAGGAAGCCTTAAAGTATGAGGGCTGGACGTATGTGTACGGGGGCGATTCTCCCTCCACTTCCTTTGACTGTTCAGGACTGGTGCAGTGGTGCTATGGCAAGGCAGGAATCGCCCTGCCACGGACAGCACAGGAACAGTATAATGTGACGCAGCACATCCCCCTGTCCGAAGCAAAAGCAGGGGATTTGGTCTTTTTCCATTCTACCTACAACGCTGGAACCTACATCACCCATGTGGGGCTATATGTGGGAAATAACCGGATGTACCATGCCGGAAATCCCATTGGTTACGCAGACCTGACAGGCTCCTATTGGCAACAGCACCTTGCCGGAGCCGGACGAATCAAAAAATAAGAAAGGATGACTTGATATGATTCAGATTAGAAAAGAGGAAAACCAGAAAAAGCAGAAAGAAAAGAAGTTGAAAGTTTACAAAGTCAATACTCATAAAAAAACCGTGATTGCCCTGTGGGTGCTGCTGGCAGTGAGTTTCCTGTTTGCCGTCTATAAGAATTTCACGGCGATAGACATTCATACTGTCCATGAAACCAAAGTGATTGAGGAAACCATCCTCGACACCCACAAGATAGAGAATTTTGTGGAGAATTTCGCAGAAATCTACTATTCATGGGAACAGTCCGCCGCTTCCATTGATAACCGGACAAATGCTTTAAAAGGCTATCTCACCGGAGAGCTGCAAGCCCTGAATGTAGATACTGTCCGAAAGGACATCCCCGTATCGTCTGCCCTGACTGATTTCCAGATATGGGAAATTACAAAAGAAAAGGAGCAGCATTATCAAGTGACCTATACAGTGGAACAGCGTATCACAGAGGGAGAATCCAGTAAAACCGTCCGTTCCGCCTATCAGGTGACGGTCTATGTGGACGGCTCTGGAAACCTGACGATTATCCAGAACCCAACCATCACCAGCGTTCCTGTAAAATCCGGCTACACCCCAAAAGCGGTACAAAGTGACGGTACGGTGGATTCCATCACCACGGAGGAAATCAACGAATTTCTCACTACCTTTTTCAAGCTGTACCCTACGGCAACCGCAAAGGAGCTGACTTATTATGTAAATGAGGGTGTGCTGAAACCTGTGGGAAAAGAATACATTTTCTCGGAACTGGTGAATCCGGTCTACAACCGAAACGGAAATCAGGTGACCGCTTCCCTAGCAGTAAAATATCTGGATAACCAGACCATGACAACACAGGTATCGCAGTTTGACCTTGTGCTGGAAAAGAACGGGGAAAACTGGAAGATTGTGAAATAGTTATAGAAAAACGTGCATTTCTCATTTGAGATTTGCACGTTTCTCTTATAAAGTATTTCTTTTTAAAATTTATCATTAGTCTTTATATTTTTGATTAGCTCCCAATAGTAGTGTGTCAATTGCTTCGGATAATTCTTTTCTTACTTTATCAGGATTAGAAAAAGCATATCTTAATTGTAAAGTTGTATAACCATGAAGCATACCTGTTACCATGCTCAAAATTTCAGTGGTCTTATCTGGATTAAAGCCACATGAGCAAATAAGTGTTTTAAGTAAAGATAGATAATCATTAAAAATGATTGCTGTTT
>ENA-OQJX01000134-OQJX01000134.1-human-gut-metagenome-genome-assembly--contig:-NODE-134-length-50032-cov-2.933213_pt1 | contig 50032 bp, 45 predicted proteins | sample MGYA00242615_ERZ504782 | MGnify/ENA primary metagenome ERZ504782 (study PRJEB26092, sample SAMD00036354) | human gut metagenome | host: Homo sapiens | study: EMG produced TPA metagenomics assembly of... | reverse complement strand
GTTATTCCCTTATGTAACTTTTTAAAATATGCCTTAATATTTAGTTTATTCTAAAAAACAAACACTAATAAAGGATATAGTTCCTTTTATTCCTTGTATATACTAAATATGCGTGCATATATTCGCTGTTGATTTTAAAATTATTTTCTTTTTGAGGTGTTTTAAAACTAACGCTTAATTAAACTTTTTTATTTAAACATTAATTTATCAACCAAATCTGAGATTCATGAAGAAAGCTCTCTTTTTTATCGTATGCCTCTGTTTTGCAATAAACATGATGGCGCAAACAAAAACGATAACGGGGGTAGTGGTAGATGCCACTGGTGAACCTGTTATCGGAGCGAGTGTCCTGGAGGTGGGGACAACAAATGGTACAATAACTGATGTAGACGGTAACTTCACTATCCAAGTACCTGTGGGGGCGAAACTGGATGTAAGTTATATAGGCTACAAAACACAACAAATTGTTGTGGGAGTGCCAAACATCTACAAGGTTGTTTTAAAAGAAGATGCAGAAATGCTGGATGAGGTCGTGGTGACTGGTTATGGAATGAGTCAGAAACGTTCGTTGATGACGAACTCTATTTCGAAGTTGGACGATAAAGTGTTGCAGAATGCGGCTATGAGTAATGCGGCTCAATCCTTGCAGGGGACTGTCAGTGGGCTGCGTGTGACAAATACTTCGGGTAAACCGGGTAGTTCGCCCAATATCGTATTGCGTGGTGGTGCTTCCATAAACAAGAATCTGGAAGGTCCGTTGGTCGTGGTGGATGGCCTTGTGCGTTCTATGGATGATATCAATCCTTCGGATATTGAATCCATACAGGTGTTGAAAGATGCGGCTTCCACAGCTATTTATGGTGCCCGTGCCAATAATGGTGTGATTCTGGTGACAACCAAGAAAGGGGTGGAAGGCAGAACACAGATTACTTACAAGTTCAAAGGCGGTGTGAACTTTGCGCGTGAAGGATATAAATATCTGGATGCCGGTGACTATTTGTATTATCAACGTTTGGGATGGCAGCGTACCAATGGCGGTACAAGTATGGAGAACCAGAAAGGTTTTGGAGTTAACTCCGGAGTGGATCTGGCTTTCATGACAGAGGCCAACAAGCATTTATTGAATGAAGGATGGCAATTTATGGCGGACCCTACAGATCCTGATAAAACTTTGATTTTTAGAAATCATGCCGGTGAACTGCATGACCTGACTTTCCGTAATGCCGCGTTTACCCAAGATCATTATTTGAATCTGTCGGGAGGTAATGACAAAGGAACATTTTCTTCATCTTTGGGATACTATTCAGAAGATGGTCAGATTATTTCCACCAATTATCAGCGTGTGAACGGGACTATCAACGGTTCATACAAGTTGTTGCCCGTTTTGACAGTGAATGCCGGTGGTAGTTTTTCATGGTCTAAGATGCCCGATTTATGGACTTACGATCTGAAAAGCCTTGGAATGGAGAAACGGGAGAGTATGAGTTGTTCTATCGTACTATGAGTATGTTTCCCACTTGGAACCCGTGGAATGAGGATGGAAGTCCTGCTGCCGGATGGAGTAATCAGGATGGTAATCCTTATTATTGGAAAGATAAGCTGACTCGTTCTACGACGAACCGTAAGACTTCGTTTAATATTGGTTTTGCTTTAGAAATTATTCCGCAGCAATTGTTTCTGAACGGAAACAGCTCTATGTATTATACCGATTATCAGTTTGAATTGTTCGAAAAGAAGTATCAGCAGATAGGTCAGGCTCCTAACACCAATCGTAATGCTTCGCAAACAAATACAAAAGTATTTCAACAACAACATGCATTGACTTTGGAATATAAAAAAGGTTTTAGCGGACATAATATCAATGCTATGCTAGGTGGCGAGTATTTTGATTATCAGTATCAGAACTTGGAGGCGCGTGTCTCCGGTGCTCCTACAGATGATATACCTACTTTGAATGCGGGTACTAATCGTACTTATACTACTTCCATCAAGACCGGTTATCGTATTCTTTCCGGTTTTGCCCGTGTTAATTATGATTATAATTATCGTTATATGGTGTCGGTGGTAGCCCGTTATGACGGTATCTCTAAACTATCTGACAATCGTTGGGGATTCTTTCCGGGTATATCCGCCGGTTGGAATGTGCATGAGGAAGCTTTCTTTAAAGATTCAAAGTTTGCGGAAGTAGTATCCTTGATTAAACCGCGTATCAGCTATGGGTTGAACGGGAATGTAAATGGTATTGGTAACTTTGATGTATATGGTAAATACGGTTCGGTGGGTGCTTATAATGGTAATCTGGGTTATTTGAATACCGGAGTGGTTAATAGTAAATTGCGTTGGGAAAAGAGTCATACGTTTGAACTGGGTCTTGATCTGGGCTTTTTCAATAATCGGGTTCACATGATTATGGACTATTATAACCGTACGACTTCCGATTTGCTGACTGATGTGAATTTGCCGGAATATACGGGATTCCCTTCGTTCAAAACGAATCTAGGTACTATCAGTAACCGTGGTTTCGAACTGGAAGCCAAGGTGAATCTGCTGACAAAGAAGGACTGGTCATGGGATGTCACCGCTAATACTTCGTTTGTGAAGAATATGGTGAAGAAGCTGCCTTTTAATGGGAATGTGAACAACCGTCAGGGGGGTGAGCAGATATGGGATCCAAAATCCAACTCATTGGTTTGGGTAGGCGGTATTCAGGAAGGAAAAAGCTTGGGTGATATCATTGCTTATAAACAAGTGCGTATCTTGCGTGACTGGGATGATGTGAGAAACCATGCCGGTGATTTTGTGGATGAAGTTGCCAACCTGTATGGGCCGAATAAAGCTGCCGAATATGCAGGAAAGCCGGAATGGAAGCCTATTGAGCCTGGAGATGTATTGTGGGATGACAAAAATGGTGATAACATTATAAACTCATACGACCGTCAGGTGGTGGGTAATATCTATCCGAAATGGACAGGTGGTTTCTCTACCACGCTGAATTATAAAAACTGGTCTTTGTATGGTCGTTTTGACTATGCGGTAGGTCATACCATTTACAATGATTTGAAAGCAAGAATCTTGGGGCAGTATAACGGGTCGTTCAATTTGATTACGGATGTCAGAAATTCGTGGTCTGAAAACAATACGGAAACTAGTATTCCTAAATTTTATTGGGCTGACCAGAATGCGAAAAAGAACATTACCCGTTCCAATAATGGTACAACGAATCTGAACAATAATAACTCTACTTTCTATGAAAAGGGGGATTATTTGTGTCTGCGTGAGGTAACCTTGAGTTATAAATTCCCGAAGAATCTTATAAATAAGGTGTTCTTGACCGATGCGTCCGTGTATGTTACGGGACAGAATTTATTCTATATTACCGGATATGATGGAACTTCTCCGGAACCGGTTATGGATATTCAGGCAAATGGTCGTGGTGGTATAGACAATGGACGTTATCCTACACCAAGAACCGTTTTGTTTGGTTTACAATTGTCATTTTAATATGTAAAAAAGAGAAAGTATGAACATAAAAAAGGTAATGTTGGCTTTTGCCGCATCGGCTATGTTGGCCGGTGGATGTACTTCGTTGGATATGGACCCGGTGAGCGATATCACTGACTTGAATTACTGGAAAACTCCGGAACAGTTTGATTCATTTGTTTTTGGACTGCATAGTCGCTTCAGAAGCCATTCGTGGAATATGTTTTTATTGGGTGAGGCAAGAAGTGATGTCTTTGGGGGAACTCCTTTTGGTGGAGAAGCCACCCAGGGGATGGAACGTTTTCCTTATAATACATTGAATGCGGAGAATCCCGGAATCAGCGGATTTGGTGATTTGTATCAGAATATTAACCAGATGAATTTGTTTATCAGCAGGACCCTCCATACGGATGTTCTGACTGAAAGTGCTAAGAACTATTATTTAGGACAGGTATATGGATTGCGTGCCTACTATATGTATCAGTTATACCGTTCATGGGGAGATGCCGTGTTTACGGAAGAGCCAGCTTGGGTTTTGAAGTGGGTAAATTGGCAAAGGCGGCGACTCCGGCTGCCGAAATTTTTGAGCAGGTAAAAAAAGATATAGAATCTTCATTAAGTTATTTTGGGCCTGATTATACCATAAAGGAAAAAAAATCGCTGTGGTCAAAGGCTGCCACATTGATGCTGAAAGCGGATGTATATTTGTGGAGTGCCCATCGTGACGGGGGAGAAGGAGATGCCCGGACAGCAAAGAATGCGTTGGTTGACATACAGAATAATATCAGCCGTAGCAATCTGGACTTGATGGATACTTACCAGGGAGTGTTTGCTTATGATAATAAAGGTAATAAAGAGATTATCTTTACCATTCATAATGAGTTGTTTGAATATAACCTGTGGAATGGAAATAATGATTTGTTTCCGCAGGCGGATTATTTAGGGAAATTCTATAATGCGGATGGTACTTTGATAAATACGTCTGTCGAGAATAATTTCGGTATCATGCGCCTGATGGTGAAATTGGAAAACTTCAAGAAATTTCTGCCGGGAGACACTCGTCGTGACGTTACATTGAAAGATGTATATAATAAGGTGGAAAATGGCGAGTTGGAATTGGTGGGGCTGTATCCGCATAAGTATTGGGGAGTTATGAATGGAAGTACACGGGTGAGATGTGATGATTATCCTATTTATAGATATTCGGATTTGCTATTGATGCTGGCTGAGGCGAAAGTGCTTTTGGGTGAGGATCCGGCTACAGAGATAAACCGGGTGCGTCAGCGTGCGTTTGGTGATGCGTATGATGCTTCAACAGTGGGATTCCCCAATCAGGAAATTGATAAGTATCCGGCGGATGCTGTTCTGCAGGAACGTTTGTTTGAATTTATGCTGGAAGGAAAACGATGGTATGACTTGCGGCGTTTTGGCGATTCGTACGTACTTGACTATACTCCGGCGGAGTCTGCCCGTCTGCTTTGGCCTATCAACCAAGGAGCTCTTACTAATAATCCATTGTTGAAACAGACGGTTGGTTATTAAATTTTTGTCTGATAAGTATCCTTAATTGCATAAAAAGACGGTATTCTTTATGAAATTAATAAAGAAACCGTCTTTTTATTTTCTAATTTCAATAAAAACTTTTATTTTTACACCCGTAAAATTATAAATATTATGAGAAACCCTAGCTTATTACTGCTAATTGTTGTTTTTATATTAGCACCCTTCAAGTTAAGTGCGGCGGCAGATACGGTTGCTGTCCGCGAAACCCGGATTCCTGTGTTGATTGAAAGGCAGGATAATGAGTTGTTTCATTTACGTATAGAGGCTGCTCAAAGTCAGATGCTGAATGAAGTGAAGTTGGACTTCGGCAAAGACGTGAATTTAAATGAAATTGAATCTGTGAAACTTTATTATGGTGGAACTGAAAGCGTGGAGAGGAGAGGAAAGACTTATTTTGCTCCGGTAGATTATATATCTAATAATACTCCGGGAAAAACATTGGCTGCCAATACTTCTTATTCCGTTTTGAAGTCGGAAGTAAAGGCCCCGAAGCGCGAGGTTATATTGAAAGCTGACCAAAAATTGTTTCCGGGAGTGAATTATTTTTGGATTAGCCTGCAAATGAAGCCTATTGCTTCTATCTTGTCTAAAGTGTCGGCAAAAGTGGTGGAAGCTAAGATTGACGGACAGATTGCTCCTTTGAAGATAGTTCGTAAGGCGGATACCCATTATATGGGGGTAGGCGTGCGCCATGCCGGTGATGACGGGGCTGCTGCTTATCGTATTCCCGGGTTGGTCACTTCAAATAAAGGAACCTTGTTGGGGGTATATGATGTACGCTATAATAATAGTGCGGATTTACAGGAGTATGTGGAATAGGTCTGAGCAGAAGTACGGACGGAGGGCAGACTTGGGAGAAAATGCGCATTCCGATGGCATTTGGTGAATATGATGGTCTGCCTAAAGCACAGAATGGAGTAGGTGATCCTGCCATTTTAGTTGATAAAAAGACAGGAACTATCTGGATTGTTGCTGCCTGGACACATGGTATGGGGAATGGTCGTGCGTGGTGGAATTCACAAACAGGTATGGACCGTAATCATACAGCGCAATTAATGATGGTGAAAAGTGATGATGATGGTAAAACCTGGTCGGAGCCTATGAATATAACAGAACAGGTGAAAGATCCGTCATGGTATTTCTTGCTGCAAGGTCCCGGTAGAGGTATCTCTATGGAAGATGGAACATTGGTCTTTGCCAGCCAGTATATTGGCAGTGATCGTATTCCTAATGCCGGTGTTATATACAGTAAGGATCATGGAAAGACATGGAATATCAGCACATTGGCACGCACTAATACTACTGAATCTCAGGTAGTGGAAGTGGAACCGGGAGTGCTGATGCTGAATATGCGTGATAATCGTGGCGGCAGTCGTGCCGTTTCTACAACTACAGATTTAGGTAAAACGTGGAAAGAACATGAATCTTCACGTACAGCCTTACAGGAACCGGTTTGTATGGCCAGTTTGATTAGTGTTAAAGCTAAAGAGAATGTATTAGGTAAAGACATTCTTTTGTTCTCTAATCCGAATGATACCAAGAACCGTCATAGCATTACCATCAAAGCAAGTCTGGATGGCGGGGTGACTTGGTTGCCCGAGAATCAATTGTTGTTGGATGCCGGTTGGGGTTGGGGATATAGCTGCTTAACTATGATTGACAAGGAAACAGTAGGGATTTTATATGAAAGCAGTGTGGCCCACATGACTTTCCAAGCGATAAAATTGAAAGATATTGTAAAGACCAAATAAATAATGAAACGCTGGTTTTCTAGTTTTATTGGTATGATACTGGTTTGTGCTATAACCATAGCACAAACCAGTATCTCATTACTTCCTAAACCTCAGTTGTGTAAGGATACGGGGAAGAACTTTACTATGGGAAAGGTGAAACTTTCTACTCCGGTATTGAGGCCGGAGTGGGAAGTTTTTATCATGAATGCGGGTGGTGAGATTGTTGAACACTCATCATCGGTGATTGAAGTGGAACTGGTTCCGTCTATTGATGAAGCTAGGTTAAACCGGATGAAGCCTATCGTCTTTCTGTTTCAAACAAGCGAATAAAGATAGAGGCTGTAACAGAACAGGGTGTGTATTGGGCTATGCAGACACTTCGGCAATTGGAGCAGAAAAAAGGGAAAAGAAGTTCTGTTGCCGGATGTGAGATTGTAGACTGGCCGGCATTCAGGATACGCGGATTTATGCAGGATGTGGGACGCAGTTATATTTCAATGGAAGAATTGAAAAGAGAGATAGAGATTTTATCCCGGTTTAAGATTAATGTATTTCATTGGCATCTTACGGAAAACCAGGCATGGAGATTGGAAAGTAAAATTTTTCCTATGCTGAATGATAGTGTGAATACTATCCGTATGCCGGGTAAATATTATACGCTGGAAGAGGCACGCGATTTGGTGGATTTTTGTAAGAAACATCAGGTGTTGTTGATTCCTGAGATAGATATGCCAGGGCATAGTGCTGTCTTTGTGCGTGCTTTCCGCCATGATATGCAAAGTCCGGAAGGGATGAAAATATTGAAACTGTTACTGGATGAGGTGTGTGAGACATTTGATGTGCCTTATTTACATATAGGTACAGATGAGGTGGAGTTTACCAATCCGCATTTTGTACCCGAAATGGTGGCGTATGTACGCTCAAAAGGGAAAAAAGTAATATCCTGGAATCCGGGCTGGCACTATAAACCGGGGGAAATAGACATGACACATTTGTGGAGTTACCGTGGAAAGGCGCAACCGGGTATTCCTGCTATCGATTCCAAATTTCATTATCTGAATCATTTTGATGTTTTCGGTGATATTGTAGCTTTGTATAACAGCCGTATTTATGATCAGGCAGAAGGCAGTGAGGACGTTGCGGGAACTATATTGGCTTTGTGGCACGATCGTTTGATTGACAATGAGTGGAATCTGGTTATTGAAAATGGCTTGTACCCCAATATGCTTGCTATTGCCGAGCGTGCCTGGAGAGGGGGAGGTACGGAATATTTTGACGGACTGGGTACGATACTTCCCTCCGAAGACACGGAAGCATTTAAAGAATTCGCTGATTTTGAAAAGCGTATGTTGTGGCATAAGGAGCATACGTTTAAAGGATATCCTTTCGCCTATGTAAAACAGACTAATGTAAAATGGAATATTACGGATGCTTTTCCTAATGGGGGCGATATGGATAAGGTGTTCCCGCCTGAACAGGAATTAAAGGATATCTATCATTATAACGGGAATACGTATGGTGTACGTCAGGCAATGGGGGCAGGTATTTATTTGCGTCATGTCTGGGGGGATATGGTTCCTGCTTTTTATGCTGATCCTAAGGAAAACCACACGGCTTATGCATATACTTGGGTGTATTCGCCCAAGGATCAGGAGGTGGGGCTGTGGGCGGAATTCCAGAATTACAGTCGTTCGGAAATGGATCTGGCGCCATTGCCTGGCAAATGGGATTATAAGGGAAGCCGCATCTGGATTAATGGTTGCGAAATATTACCTCCTGTATGGACTGCTACGCATAAGGTGAAAAGTTATGAAGTACCTTTGGGAAATGAGAATTGCGTAGGAAGATCTCCATTGGCGGTGCATTTAAATAAAGGTTGGAACAAAGTTTTCTTAAAGTTACCTATCGGTAAGTTTAAGATGGCTGAGACGCGTCTTGTGAAATGGATGTTTACCACTGTCTTTGTGACTCCTGACGGAGAAAGGGCGGTAGAAGGATTGATTTATTCACCAGATAAACAAAAATAAAATGAAACGTATTGTCTTATTGTTATTGGGATTATTATTAGCGTTACCCCAGTTTGCTCAGGAACGCAAGTATTCTACTTTTTATGAGCAGAGAGCGACTTTGTTTGAAGAACTTCCGGTTACTTCAAAAGATATTATTTTTTTAGGGAACAGTATTACCAACGGTTGCGAGTGGGCTGAGTTGTTCCAAAATAAGAATGTGAAGAACAGGGGTATCAGTGGAGATATCTGTATGGGGGTATATGACCGTTTGGATCCGATTGTAAAGGGAAAACCGGCAAAGATTTTTTTATTGATCGGTATCAATGATGTTTCTCGGGGAACGTCTGCGGATAAAATTATTTCAGAAATAAGTATGATTGTTCGGAAAATAAAGCAAGAATCTCCAAAAACAAAATTATATTTGCAAAGTGTATTGCCGGTGAATGATTGTTACGGTATGTTTAACGGGCATACATCACGCTGGCAGATGGTAAAACAAATTAATGATTTGTTGGAACCATTGGCGGTAAAGGAAGGAGCTGCCTATATTGATTTGTATAGTCATTTTGTGGAGAAAGAGACAGGCAAGATGAATCCAGTATATACTAATGACGGATTACATTTATTAGGAAAGGGATACTTGCTGTGGCGTGATATTGTAAAACCTTATGTTGACCAAAAATGAAGAAGACATTAATACTGATTTTATGTTTGTTTCTTTGTACCGTTTCATTTGCACGGAAGCGGGTGAAGGTTGCTTGTGTAGGTAATAGCATTACCTATGGCATAGGTGTATCCGATCCTGATAAGGAGTCCTATCCTGCCCGGTTACAGCAAATGCTGGGTGAAGGGTATACGGTGGAGCGTTTTGGAAAGCCGGGAGCTACGTTGCTGAACAAGGGACACCGGCCTTTTATGCAACAGAAAGAGTTTAAGGATGCATTGGCTTTTGCTGGTGATGTAGTGGTTATTCATTTAGGAGTGAATGATACAGATCCGCGTGATTGGCCCAATTACCGTGATTTTTTTATAGCGGATTATCGTGCACTGATTGATTCGTTCAGAGTGGCGAATCCTGAATGTCGTATTTTGATTGCCCGTCTGACTCCGATTGCCGACCGCCATCCGCGGTTTGAGTCCGGCACACGCGACTGGCATGATGAGATTCAGCTGGCTATAGAAACGATAGCGAAATACGCACAAGTACAGTTGATAGATTTTCATGCACCTTTATATCCATATCCTTTTATGTTGCCCGATGCTGTCCATCCCGATAAGGAAGGTGCGGCTGTCTTGGCAAAAACGGTGTATGAAGGCATAACCGGTGATTTTGGCGGTTTGCAAATGCCGGAAATTTATACGGACAATATGGTATTGCAGCATGGACGTCTGCTGACTATTCAGGGAAAAGCGGATGCCGGTGAGAAAGTAACTGTTTCCATAGACAGGCAGCAACTTCAGGCTGTGACGGGAGCAGATGGAAAGTGGGCGGTGGATGTCCGGCCATTGAAGGCGGGCGGTCCATATACACTGACTGTTTCTACAGAAAAACGGAAACTGGTCTATGAAAATGTGTTGGCGGGAGAAGTGTGGCTCTGTTCCGGACAATCGAATATGGAGTTTTATCTGAATTGGAGTGCGACTGCCGCACAAGATGTTCCTCAAGCTGCAAATAGCAATATCCGTTTTTATGATATGAAAGCCCGTTGGCGTACGGATGCGGTGGAGTGGGATGCTTCGGTACTCGATTCATTGAATCATCTGCAATATTATAAGGATACACGGTGGACAGTTTGTTCGCCTGAAACAGCCGGTAATTTTTCGGCGGTGGCTTACTATTTCGGAAAGAAATTGCAGGATAGTTTGCAAGTCCCTGTAGGACTGATTTGCAATGCCATTGGCGGATCTCCTACTGAAGCATGGATAGACCGTAGTACATTGGAATATCGTTTTCCGGCTATTTTACGTAATTGGATGCAGAATGATTTTATCCAAGACTGGGTGCGTGGGCGTGCTGCCTTGAATGTAAAGAAGTCTTTCAATAAATTGCAACGCCATCCTTATGAGCCTTGTTATTTGTATGAATCGGGTATCCGTCCTTTGGAACAGTTTCCGGTCAAAGGCTTTATTTGGTATCAGGGTGAGTCTAATGCCATAATCGGGAGACTCATGAAAAGTTGTTCAGATTGTTGGTGGAAAGTTGGCGCAAGAATTGGGGGGATGCGGAACTTCCATTCTATTTTGTCCAATTGTCCAGTATAGACCGTCCGTCATGGACTTGGTTCCGTGATAGCCAGCGTCGTTTGATGGCGGAGATTCCTCATATCGGTATGGCTGTCAGTTCAGATAGGGGAGACTCATTGGACGTACACCCCAAACAGAAAAGAGAAGTCGGTGAACGGTTAGCTGCATGGGCTTTGAATAAAACATACGGATATAAAAATGTCATTCCTTCGGGACCGCTTTATAAATCAGTCGTATTTAGTGGAGGTGCGGCTTATATTTCTTTTGATTATGCGGAGAAGTTGTCCACTTCGGATGGGAAACCGGTTCGTACATTCGAAGTGGCAGGTGATGATGGATTATTTTATCCGGCACAGGCTGTTGTTGAAAACGGTAAAATAAAAGTATGGAGTGATAAGGTGAAAGAGCCGGAAACGGTTCGTTACGGATGGCAGCCATTTACCCGTGCCAATCTGGTAAATGGCGCCGGTTTGCCTGCTTCCACATTCCGGGCTGAATAGTATATAAATTAATAAAGATAGGTAAGATGAAGAAAACATTAAAAGTTTTGATGATGTTAGGATGCTTTCCGATGATGCTCAGTGCAAAGGAGTATAAGAAGTCAGAGAGTCTGAGTCTTGATAAGGGATGGGAGTTCGCCCAGGTCGGCCGGAATGAATGGTTGCCGGCTACGGTGCCCGGAACGGTACATCAGGATTTGATTTCTCATAATAAACTGCCCAATCCATTTTATGGGATGAATGAGCAAAAAGTGCAGTGGGTGGAGAATGAGACTGGGTCTATAAAACTACTTTTAATGTGACAGATGAGCAACTCTCGCGGGATGCTGCCTTGTTGATTTTGGAAGGATTGGATACGTATGCAGATATTTACCTGAACGGCTCTTTGTTGGAACGTACGGACAATATGTTTGTCGGCTATACTCTTCCGGTAAAAGAGGTGTTGCGGAAGGGAGAAAACCATTTGCAGATTCTGTTTCATTCACCTGTCAAGCAAACGTTGCCCCAATGGGAAACCAATGGCTTTGATTATCCTGCTGATAATGACCATAGTGATAAGCGGGTCAGTATCTATAGCCGTAAAGCGCCTTACAGTTATGGCTGGGATTGGGGAATCCGCTTGGTAACCAGTGGTATCTGGCGGCCTGTGACACTGACTTTTTATGATGTGGCACGCATTGATGATTACTATGTACGTCAGGCTTCGGTAACAAAAGATCTGGCGAAAGTTGAAAACCTCCTGACTGTAAACAGTGTTTCTGCAACTCCTCAGAAAGCGGAAGTAACCGTTGCTTATTCTTATAAGGAGGGTGAAAAGGTAACCGAACAGAAAGAGGTGACATTGCAGCCAGGAACAAACCATATTCTTCTTCCCATAGAGATACGGCAGCCTCATTTATGGATGCCTAATGGTTGGGGGGAACCTGCATTGTATGACTTTGAAGCCGTAATAAAGGTGGATGGTAAAGTGATAGCTTCTCAAAAAGAGCGTATCGGACTCCGTACAATAAAGGTGGTGAAAGAAAAAGACGATCAGGGAGAATCCTTCTATTTTGTAGTCAATGGTGAACCGATGTTTGCCAAAGGCGCGAATTTTATTCCGGATGATGCTTTGCTGCCTAACATTACTGAAGAACGTTACCGCCAGTTGTTCAAGGATGTGAAAGATGCCAATATGAATATGATTCGTGTATGGGGTGGAGGGATTTATGAGGATGATGCTTTTTACCAGGCGGCGGATGAGAATGGAATTTTAGTTTGGCAGGATTTTATTTTTGCCTGCACTACTTATCCGTCCGATCCTGCTTTTATGAAACGGGTAGAGGCCGAGGCGGAATATAATATCAAGCGTTTACGGAACCATGCCAGTCTGGCTATGTGGTGTGGAAATAATGAAATTTATGAAGGTATGCGTTACTGGGGATGGGATAAGAAATACACTGATCCCGGTATTATGGAAGGAATGAAGCAGGGTTATGACAAACTTTTCCGTGAGTTGTTGCCTCGTAAAGTAGCTGAACTTGATCCGGACCGTTTCTATATGCATGGTTCTCCGTACGAGGCCAATTGGGGACGTCCCGAAAGCTGGAAGATTGCCGACAGCCATAATTGGGGTATCTGGTATGGTCAGAAACCGTTTGAAAGTCTGGATACGGAAATTCCGCGTTTTATGAGTGAGTTTGGTTTTCAGGCATTTCCTGAAATGAAGACGATTGCTACTTTTGCCTCACCGGAAGATTATGCATTGGAATCGGAGGTGATGAATGCTCATCAAAAAGCCACTATCGGTAATTTCCTCATCAAGAAGACTATGGGACTGTATTATAAAGTACCTGAAGATTTCGATCAGTTGGTTTATATGGGTTTGGTTTTGCAGGGGGTAGGAGTGCGCCAGGGTTTGGAAGCCCATCGTCGTAACCGTCCCTATTGTATGGGGACTTTATATTGGCAGCTGAATGACAGCTGGCCGGTCGTTTCCTGGTCGAGCATTGATTATTATGGCAATTGGAAAGCGTTGCATTATCAGGCAAAAAGAGCTTTTGCTCCGGTATTGGTAGATGCTGTCAAGGAAGGGGAGGATTTGAATATTTATGTTATGTCGGACAAGCTGGAAGCGGATAAAGAGGTGACTTTATTGTTGCGTGTGATGGATTTTAAATGGAAAAGTTCTAGACTAAAAAGAGTATCAAGGGCGAGGTTCCGGCCAATGCTTCCACCTTATATTATAAGGAACCTTATGCGGGTATAACAACAAGTCCTCAAAATACTTTTCTTCTAATGACATTAAAAAACAAGAAAGGTGAGGTTTTATCCGAAGAAATTTATTACTTTAACCACGCAAAAGATCAGGAGCTACCGAAGACCGAGATCCGCTATAAAGTGAAGCCGATGGATGGAAAATATGAAGTGACTCTGTCTGCCAGACAGCTGGCCAGGGATGTGTTCATAGAGATTCCTGTTCAAGGTGCGAAATTTACTGATAACTTCTTTGACTTGTTGCCGGGACAGACAAAGAAAGTGATTATTACTTCAGATAAACTGAAGAAGAATGAAAAGGTTGATATAACTATCAAGCAATTAAGTGATACTAACTAATCAATTAATATCTATTATGAAAACTTTAATGGGCCTTGCAGGGCTGACAATGGCAGGTTTTATGCTTTTATCCTGTAACACAGAAGTAAAAGAAGCAAATTATCAGATAATTCCGTTACCGCAGGAAATTTCGGTAATGGATCAGGCTGCTCCGTTCATTTTGTCAAATGGAACTAAGATAATGTATCCGGAAGGCAATGAAAAGATGCAAAGGAATGCTGAATTTCTGGCAAGTTATATCAAAGATCTTACCGGAAAGTCATTGGCTGTACAAGCTGGCACAGATGGCAAGGGGATAATCCTGCAATTGGGTGGAAATGCTAAAAATCCTGAAGGATACCAGTTGAAGGTAACCAGCGACCAAGTGGTTATTTCCGGACCTACGGAAGCCGGAGTATTTTATGGCATCCAGACTTTGCGTAAATCTATTCCGGTGGCACAAGGAGTGGATATCGCTTTACCGGCGGTTGAAATCAATGACTATCCTCGTTTCTCTTACCGTGGTGCTCATTTGGATGTTTCCCGTCATTTCTTCCCGGTTGATTCGGTAAAGCGTTTTATAGATATGTTGGCTTTACATAATATGAATCGTTTTCATTGGCATCTTACAGATGATCAAGGTTGGAGAATTGAAATCAAAGGTCTTCCTGAATTGACGGAAGTGGGTTCTAAGAGAACGGAAACCGTTATCGGTCATAACTCGGGAAAATATGATGGAAAGCCTTATGGTGGCTTCTTCACACAGGAAGAAGCAAAAGAAATTGTAGCTTATGCTGCCGAACGTCATATCACGGTTATTCCTGAAATAGATTTGCCGGGGCACATGCAAGCGGCATTGACTGCATATCCTAACTTAGGCTGTACAGGTGTCCGTACGAAGTATGGAAAATCTGGGGAGTATCGGAAGATGTGCTTTGTGCAGGAAATGATGAAACCTTGAAATTCATAGATGATGTATTGGGAGAAATTATTCAGATTTTCCCGTCAGAATATATTCATGTGGGTGGTGATGAATGTCCTAAAGTGCGTTGGACAAAATGTCCAAAGTGCCAGGATCGTATCAAAGCTTTAGGTATTAAGGCTGACAAGAACCACACGGCAGAGGAAAAATTACAGAGCTTCATTATCAATCATGCGGAAAAATTCTTGAATGACCACGGACGTCAGATTATTGGCTGGGATGAAATTCTGGAAGGTGGGTTGGCTCCTAATGCTACTGTCATGTCATGGCGTGGTGAAGGTGGCGGTATTGAGGCTGCCAAGCAGAAGCATGATGTTATTATGTCACCGAATACTTATTTGTATTTTGACTATTATCAGAGCAAGGATGTGGAACAGGAACCGGAAGCCATTGGCGGTTACTTACCTTTAGAACGTGTGTATAGTTATGAACCTATGCCGGCATCACTGACACCGGAGGAACAGAAATATATTAAAGGTGTACAGGCTAATTTGTGGACTGAGTATATTCCTACATTTAGTCAGGTGGAATATATGGAATTACCACGTATGGCCGCTTTGGCAGATATTCAATGGACAAATCCTGAACATAAGGATTATCAGGATTTCTTGCAGCGTTTGGTACGTATGGTGAAGATATATGATGTATATCAGTATAATTATGCCAAGCATGTGTTTGATGTGACTGCCCGGTTTGAGCCTAATGCGGAAACTGGTACGGTGGATGTTACTTTGTCTACTGTAGACAACTGTCCGGTATATTATACATTGGATGGCACAGATCCCACTACCGCTTCACAGCTTTATACAGAACCGGTGAAGATCAATACAAATTGTACGTTTAAGGCTATGGCTGTCCGTCCTACAGGCAATAGTCGTATTGTGAAAGAAGACATTGCGTTCAGCAAATCGACTTCAAAGAAAATAACAGCTCTACAACCTGTGAACAAGCAATATGAATTTGCCGGTATCTCTACCTTGGTGGATGGTTTGAAAGGAAATAGAAATTATAAGACAGGACGTTGGATTGCTTTTTATAAGAATGATATGGAAGCCGTGATTGATTTCGGGCAGCCGGCTGATTTCAGCAAAGTGACACTTACTACAAATGTGGAGAAGGGTGACTGGATATTTGACGCGCGTTCCATCAGTGTCGCTGTTTCAGAAGACGGTGAGAATTTCAAGCAAGTAGCTTCAGAAGAATATCCTGCAATGACTTTGGATAATCCAAACCAATTATATGAACATGTATTGAGCTTTGAACCTGTGAAAGCACGTTATCTGAAAGTATTGGCAAAGCCGGAATACAATATTCCTTCTTGGCATGGAGGTAAAGGAAATCCTGCATTTCTGTTTGTAGATGAAATTACTGTAGATTAATTGTAAAATCAGTGCTGGTGTTGCGTAGCGTTTGTCCTAAAAGATAGCTGCGCAACACTGCTTGTAAAGAATTTGTAAACTTCACCATGAAAACATGATCAGGAAAATAATATATGGCATTTATGCGATAATAGGCATGATGGTAGTGGCTGCTTGTAGCAGCGGCCGGATGTTTATGAAATATCTCTTGAGAAAATGCAGGGATTTCCTACGGAGGATGCTGGTTTTCTTAAGGGAGTTTCTGCATTATATGCGGGAGTGATTGATGGAAATTTATTAATAGCCGGAGGTTGTAATTTTCCCGATACACCGGCGGCCGATGGCGGGAAAAAAGTCTTTTACCCAGATGTATATATACCTCTTTGTCAAATGATACGGCTTTTGAGTGGAAAAAAATAGGCCAACTGCCTCAGGCAGCAGCTTATGGAGTCACTATTTCTACTGAAAAAGGGTTAATTTGTGTTGGAGGAGCTACAGCAACCCATAGCCTGTCTGATGTTTTTCTTTTATCTTTGCAAAAAGACGTTTTGAAAAAGGATACGTTACCATCCTTACCTGCAACTATAGATAATATGGCAGGTGCATTAGTAGGACATTCACTATATATTGTCGGGGGAAATGTAAATGGCATTCCGTCCTCGGCCATGTACATGCTTGATCTGTTGGATTTGTCTGGAGGATGGAAAAAAGAAACAAGATATTCCGGGTGAACCCAGAGTACAACCTGTTTGCGTGGCGCAAGACGGAAAACTTTATATATGGGGTGGCTTTGCCCCGGCTATTGAAGGGCACCAGGCTTCTTTATCGGTAGATGGATATATGTATTCTCCGGAAACGAAAGAATGGTCATCGGTTGCCACTCCGTGTGATGCAGAAGGTAATGAGATCTCTTTAGGTGGTGGAATGGGAACCTCTTTTGGCGAGGGGATGATATTGTGTGCCGGAGGAGTTGATAAGGATATATTCTTAAAGGCTCTCCAAGGTATTTATGCGGGAAAAGAATATTTGTCACATCCTGTAGAGTGGTATCGGTTTAACAGAAATCTGCTGCTCTATCATCCACAGACGAATAAATGGACTACATTAGGTGAATATGAGCAAGGTGCGCGTGCCGGAGCTGTAATAGTTTCTCAGGACGGATTCCATTACATTATTAATGGAGAACTGAAACCGGGCATTCGTACCAATGAAATTAATAGAATTAAAGAAAATAGAAGATGAGAAAATTGATTATATTGGCAGGAGCTGCATTGGGCTTGTTGTTTGCAAGTTGCACAAAGGAAGAGCAACGCACACTTTCTGTTATTCCTGCACCATTGAAGGTGGAATTGCAACAGGGAGTGTTTCCTCTGAATCCGGAAACAGGATTGTATATAGATGCGTCCGAAGGAGATAAAAAGATTTTGAAGGATTATTTGGCGGCTTCTTTCATGAAGCTGAAACCGGTAGCGGCAGAAGAGGGACATACTATTGTCTTGAAGCAAGTGGCTCAATTGCCGGAGGTAAACTCTTCCGAGGGGTATGTTCTGACGGTAACTCCTGATCAGGTACTTATTCGTGCGACTTCCGGAGCAGGACTATTCTATGGAGTTCAGACTATGCTGCAAATGGCTGATGAAAAAGGATTGCCGGTAGGAATCATTACAGACGAGCCCCGTTTTGCTTATCGTGGCTTTATGATGGATGTTTCCCGTCATTTTTTCAACAAGGAATTTATAAAAAAGCAGATGGATGCTTTGGCATATTATAAATTGAACCGTTTGCATCTGCATCTTACTGACGCTGCGGGCTGGCGTATTGAAATAAAAAAATATCCCCGTCTGACAGAATTTGCGGCATGGCGTGAGTTTCCTACATGGAAAGAATGGTGGAATAACGGACGACGGTATGAAGAAGAAGGTAGTAAAGATGCTCACGGAGGTTATTATACTCAAGATGATATCCGTGAACTGGTGGCATACGCTCAGGAACGTTTTATTACTGTTATTCCTGAGATAGAGATGCCTGCACATTCGGAAGAAGTACTGACTGCTTATCCCGAGTTGTCTTGTACACACGAACCTTACAAACAAGCCGATTTCTGTGTCGGTAATGAAAAGACTTTTGAGTTTCTGGAAAATGTGCTGACAGAGGTGATGGAACTTTTCCCGTCCGAATATATTCATATAGGAGGGGATGAGGCCGGTAAAGCCTCATGGCCCACTTGCAAACTGTGTCAGGCACGTATGAAAAAAGAGGGCTTGAAAGATGTGAACGAGTTACAGAGTTATCTGATTCATCGTATCGAGGTCTTTTTGAATGCCCACGGACGTAAATTATTGGGTTGGGATGAAATATTGGAAGGTGGTTTGGCGCCTAATGCTACTGTCATGTCATGGCGTGGCACGGAAGGGGGAATGAAAGCGGTTGATTCCGGCCACATGGCTATTATGAGTCCGGGTGAGTTCTGCTATTTTGATTCTTATCAGGATGCTCCTGATTCCCAGCCGGAAGCAATAGGAGGGTATCTGCCTTTGGCCAAAGTTTATTCATTTAATCCTGTACCCGATACTTTGAGTGCGGATAAAGTCCAGTTAGTGTATGGAGTACAAGCTAATTTATTCACAGAATATATTCCGACTCCGGAACATGCAGAAATGATGATTTATCCTCGTATTCTTGCGTTGGCGGAAGTTGCTTGGAGTGATCCTTCTGTGAAGAACTATGATGATTTTCATGCTCGCGCATTGAAAGAGGTAGAGGCATTGAAAGCTGAAGGATACCATCCTTTCGATTTGAAAAATGAGATAGGAAATCGTCCGGGAGCGGATCAGCCATACAACACTTGGCAGTAGGTAAGAAAGTGACTTACGGACCGGATGCCGCTTATTATCCCGCTATTCGGCCGGTGGTGATAGTGCCTTGGTAGATGGGGTGATTGGAGGCTGGACTTATGGTGACAAGCGCTGGCAAGGTTTCATAGACAAAAAAAGAATGGATGTGACCATTGATATGGAAAAAGAAACAGAAATTCATTCTGTTGGAGCAGACTTTATGCAGGTGTGTGGACCTGAAGTCTTTATGCCTTCAGAAGTAATCATTTCCGTTTCTAATGATGGTAAGGAGTTTACGGAACTGAAGCGCATGGAACACAAAGTAGTGAAGGATGACAAGGTGACTTTCACCAACTTTGGTTGGGAAGGAAATGCCAAAGCACGTTACATACGTTATCAGGCATCTTCGGGTGAATTCGGAGGTTTCTTGTTTACAGATGAAATTGTAGTGAAATAATAGAACCTATATAAACAATAAATAGCATGAAGAAACAAATTTTGTTATCGGCTGTTCTGATTTGTATCTCAGTTTTTTCTGCGGCAGCACAGAAAGAGCCGGTAGATTATGTAAACCCTTTTGTGGTACTACTAATTACGGTACGACAAATCCCGGAGCATTAACTCCTCATGGAATGATGTCGGTGACTCCTTTCAATGTGATGGGAGTTCCCGAAGGGATAAGGATAAAGATAAGCAATGGTGGTCCACTCCATACGAATTCAATAATAAATATCTTACCGGTTTTGCGCACGTTAACCTTAGCGGGGTAGGCTGTCCGGAATTGGGGTCATTGTTATTGATGCCTACCACCGGCAAACTGGATGTGGATTATCATAATTATGGAAGTTTCTATCAAGGTGAGACTGCAAATCCGGGTTATTATACCAATATACTGGATAAATACAATGTGAAATGTGAACTGACTGCCACCCCACGTACCAGTATGGCACGCTTTACTTTTCCTGCCGGACAAAGCAATATCTTGTTGAATCTGGGAGAGGGATTGACCAATGAGAGTGGTGCTACCGTTCGTTTTGTAAACGACCGTGAGATTGAAGGTACCAAGTTGTTGGGAACTTTCTGTTACAATCCTCAGGCAGTATTTCCCATCTATTTTGTAATGCGTATCAACAAAGTACCGGCAAAACGCGGTTATTGGAAAATGATGCGTCCGATGGGTGTGGAGGCGCAATGGGACGATACAGCCGGTAAATACAAACTCTATACTGCTTATACAAAAGAAATAAGCGGAGATGATATAGGAGTGTGGTTTACTTACGATACTACGGCGGAAGAAGTGATTGAGGTCAGTATGGGCGTATCTTTTGTCAGCATTGAGAATGCTCGTCTGAATTTGGAAAAAGAACAGCCTTTCGGCACAACATTCGACAAACTGCGTGCGGAGGCCCGTAAGAGATGGAACGATGATCTTTCCCGTATCAAGGTAGAAGGTGGCACGGAAGAACAAAAGGGAGTATTCTATACCGCTATGTATCATACCATGATTCATCCTAATATTTTGCAGGATGTAAGCGGACAATATCCACAAATGGAGGGAGACAAGATTCTGACCACCAACCGTAACCGTTATACGGTGTTCTCATTGTGGGATACTTATCGTAACTACCATCAGTTGATGACTTTGGTCTATCCGGAACGTCAGATGGATATGATACATACTATGATGGGTATGTATAAGGAACACGGATGGTTCCCGAAATGGGAATTATATGGTCGTGAAACATTGACTATGGAAGGTGACCCCTCTATTCCTGTTCTGGTAGACAGTTGGATGAAGGGATTGCAAGACTTTGACATTGACGAAGCTTATAAGGGAATGTATAAGTCGGCCACTACTCCGGGCAAGGATAATCTGATGCGTCCGGATAATGACGATTATATGTCCAAAGGGTATGTGCCGATGGAAAGCCAGTATGACAACTCGGTTTCTCATGCTTTGGAATATTATGTTGCCGACTATGCGCTGTCCACTTTGGCAGAGGCTCTAGGTAAAAAGGAAGATGCGAAACTGTTCCGCAAACGTTCTATGGGGTATAAGAATTATTATAGCAAGGATTTCGGAACTTTGCGTCCTATCACCAAGGAAGGTAAGTTCTATGAACCGTTTGACCCGAAAGAAGGAGCGAATTTTGCACCTAGTCCCGGTTTCCACGAAGGTAACGCATGGAATTACACTTTCTTTGTTCCTCATGATATCAATGGACTGGTGAAACTGATGGGAGGTGATAAGAAATTTGTCGATAAGCTGCAAAGCGTGTTCGATGAAGGAAATTATGATCCGGCTAATGAACCCGATATAGCTTATCCTTACCTGTTCAGTCGTTTCAAGGGTGAAGAATGGCGTACACAGAAATTGGTGAAGGAATTGCTGGCTAAGTATTTCACAACTAAGCCGGATGGAATTCCTGGCAATGATGATACGGGTACGATGTCTGCATGGGCTATATTCAGTATGATGGGATTCTATCCGGATTGTCCGGGTGTGCCCGAATATACATTGACTACTCCTACTTTTGATAAAGTGACCGTTCAGCTTGATCCTAACTATTGGGGCAAGAAAGAATTGGTTATCAAGAAAGAAGGACAAGGGGATTATATAAAGGAAATCAGACTGGGCAATAAGAAACTTAATAAATATTTGATTTCGCATGATGATTTGATCAAGGCAGGTGAAATTACTTTTATAGTAACAGAAAATCCTAATAAGAAATAACTATGAATACGAAACGATTTTTGTGTGCTGCGTTAGGAGCTGTTTGTTGTTTTGCTTTTATGCAAGCGCAGGTACGTACAGAGCAGACTTTCGAAAAAGGGTGGAAATTTACGCGTGAAGATAATGCGGAATTTGCCAATCCCGGTTATAATGACAGTAAATGGCAGAACGTCACCGTTCCTCATGATTGGGCGATTTATGGTCCGTTCAGTATCAATAACGACAAGCAGGAAATGGCTATCACTCAGGATGGACAGACAGAGGCTTTGGAACATGCCGGCCGTACCGGAGGTCTTCCATTTGTAGGAACCGGATGGTATCGCCTGAACTTTGATGCTCCCGGTTTTGAAAAAGGCAAGAAGGCTACTTTGATATTTGACGGAGCAATGAGCCATGCCCGTGTCTATGTGAACGGGCAGGAGGCAGGCTATTGGCCATACGGTTATAATTCCTTTTATGTGGATGCGACCCCTTATCTGAAACCGGGTGAGAAGAACGAGCTGGCAGTCCGTTTGGAAAACGAGCCTGAATCATCACGTTGGTATCCGGGGGCCGGTTTGTACCGCAATGTTCATCTGGTAATCAATGAAGATGCGCATATCCCGACATGGGGGACGTATGCTACCACTCCCGTGGTGACAGACAAATATGCAAAAGTGTCTTTGAAAACTTCTTTGGTTAGTCCCGAAGGAGCCAATAAGGATAATTACCGTATTGTGACGCAGATTAAGGATAAAAACGGCAAAGTGGTTGCTACCGGGGAAAACAAGTTAAGTGTTTTTGACAATACTTTGTTTGAACAGGAGTTTGCAGTAGCCAATCCTGAGTTATGGAGTCCTGAAACTCCGGTTCTTTATATGGCTGAATCCAAAGTATATGAAGGGAATACCTTGAAAGACGAATATACCACTCGTTTTGGTATCCGTACCTTGGAGATTATCCCCGACAAGGGTTTCTTTCTGAATGGAAAATTGACCAAATTCAAAGGAGTATGTAACCATCATGACTTAGGCCCGTTGGGAGGTGCTGTAAATGATGCCGCTATCCGTCGTCAGATTCGTATTCTGAAAGATATGGGCTGTAATGCAATCCGTACTTCTCATAATATGCCGGCTCCCGAACTGGTGGAGGCTTGTGACGAGATGGGTATGATGGTGATGGCGGAATCCTTTGACGAATGGAAATCGGCAAAGATGGCCAATGGATATCATAAAGTATTTGATGAATGGGTGGATAAGGATTTGACGAATCTGATTCGTCACTATCGTAATAACCCAAGTATTGTGATGTGGTGTACAGGTAATGAAGTACCTGATCAGTGGAGCGGCAGTAACGGTCCGAAAATCTCGCGTATGTTGCAGGATATTTGCCATCGTGAAGACCCCACCCGCCCTGTAACACAAGGTATGGATGCGCCCGATGCGTGGTAAACAATAATATGGCTGCCGTTATGGATGTGGCCGGTTTCAATTATCGTCCCCATAAATATCCTGAAAACTATAAGAAGTTGCCTCAGCAGATTATTTTAGGTAGTGAAACAGCTTCTACAGTAAGTTCGCGTGGTGTCTATAAATTCCCCGTTGTCCGTCAGGCTATGAAGAAATATGACGATCATCAGTCTTCTTCTTACGATGTGGAACATTGTGGTTGGTCCAATTTGCCGGAAGACGACTGGATTTGGCACGAGGATAACGCATGGGGGATCGGAGAGTTCGTATGGACGGGCTTCGATTATCTGGGCGAACCGACTCCTTATTATACTGACTGGCCCAGCCATTCTTCTTTGTTCGGTATAATCGACTTGGCCGGATTGCCCAAAGACCGTTACTATTTGTACCGCAGCCATTGGAACAAAGATGAAGAGACACTGCACATCCTTCCTCATTGGACATGGCCGGGACGTGAAGGAGAAGTGACCCCGATCTTTGTCTATACCAATTATCCGTCTGCAGAAGTGTTTATCAATGGCAAGAGCCAGGGTAAGCGTACCAAGGATTTGACTGTAACGGCTGAAAATAGTGCGGATTCTGCTTCCATAGCAGATTTCAAGCGTCAGAAACGCTACCGTTTGATGTGGATGGATACAAAGTATGAGCCGGGAACCGTGAAAGTGGTTGCATACAATGAGAAAGGGGATGCTGTAGCCGAAAAGGAAATCCATACGGCAGGTAAGCCCGACCATATAGAATTGGTTGCAGATCGCAATGAAATAAAGGCTGATGGCAAGGATTTGTCATTTGTCACAGTGAGAGTGGTGGATAAAGAAGGTAACCTTTGTCCCGACGCACAGCATCTCATCAAGTATGCTGTAAAAGGTGCGGGAACCTATCGTGCCGGTGCAAACGGAGACCCCACTTCATTGGAACTTTTCCATGTTCCGCAAATGAAAGTGTTTAACGGAATGATGACTGCTGTTGTGCAAAGCACCGATAAACCGGGAGAAATTACACTGACCGCAACAGGTAAAGGACTTAAATCAGGTAGGCTAGTTTTAATAAGTAAGTAAAAAGATTTGTTTCAATTTCCACTATCTGTGCCCCGCTTGATTTTATTAAGCGGGGCTTATTTATTAAAAAAGTTAGAAAATAATTGGGGAAATCTGTTTCAGAAAGTGAAAAAGTTGCTATTTTTGTTGGCGAATTTAATATGCCAATTAAAAATCCTAACTTATCATAGTATCATGTTGACCCAAATCATTAACGCAAAGATTCTTACCCCACAGGGCTGGTTGAAGGACGGGTCTGTCCTTATGCGCGACAATAAGATTTTAGAAGTTACCAATTGTGATTTAGCTGTTATCGGAGCCGAGCTGATTGACGCTAAAGGTATGTATGTTGTTCCCGGTGGTGTGGAAATCCATTGTCATGGTGGTGGTGGCGGTGATTTTATGGAAGGTACGGAAGAGGCTTTCCGTACAGCCATTAATGCTCACATGAAACATGGTACTACCAGTATTTTTCCAACATTGTCTTCTTCTACCGTACCGATGATTGAGGCGGCTGCCGAAACTTGTACCAAGTTGATGGCGGAACCGGACAGTCCGGTATTGGGATTGCACCTGGAAGGTCATTATCTGAACATCAAGATGGCCGGTGGACAAATGCCTGAGAATATTAAAGATCCGGACCCTAATGAGTATATTCCTATTGTAGAGAAATGGAATTGTATCAAGCGTTGGGATGCAGCTCCCGAATTGCCGGGGGCTATGCAGTTCGGAAAATACATTACGGGAAAAGGGATTGTGGCATCTGTGGCCCATACTCAGGCTGAATATGAAGACATTCGTTCTGCATGGGATTCAGGTTATACGCTGGCCACGCATTTCTATAATGCAATGCCCGGTTTTCACAAGCGTCGTGAGTATAAATATGAAGGAACAGTAGAGAGTATTTATCTGATAGACGATATGAATGTGGAAGTGGTGGCCGATGGCATTCATGTACCACCTACCATTTTACGGTTGGTTTATAAGATAAAGGGTGTAGAACGTGCTTGTGTCATTACAGATGCTTTGGCATGTGCGGTCAGTGACAGTAACGTGGCTTTCGATCCTCGTGTCATCATAGAGGATGGTGTGTGCAAACTGGCAGACCGTTCAGCATTGGCAGGCAGTGTGGCTACCATGGACCGTTTGATCCGTACCTTGGTGCAGAAGGCGGAAATTCCTTTGGAGGATGCTGTCCGTATGGCTTCCGAAACTCCTTCGAAATTTATGGGAGTATATGACCGTAAAGGTTCCTTGCAGAAAGGAAAAGATGCCGATATCTTGATTCTTGACCAGGATTTGAATATCCGTGCCGTATGGGCGATGGGCAAGCTGGTCGAAGGAACTTATACATTATAAAAAAGAGTGCTTTCGGCAATTTGAACTCTTTATAGTTCGTCATTCTTCATTTCATTCAGAAAGGCAAACTATAAAGAGTTTTCTTATCCTTTTTCTATGTGTAACACATATCCTTTCTTCATCAGTGATTCTATCTTCACACTGGAGTCATTGCGCAACGCTTTTCGTAAATAGGTTATTTGTACATTCAATGCCAGCGAATTGGCATAGGATGAAGCTCCCCATACATGTTTCAACAGTATTTCCCGATCTACGGGAACATGGAGGTTTTTAGCTAATATTCGGAGTATCTCAGCCTGTCGGGAAGTAATCAGTACCTTGTTATTTCCTGTCCTTATTTCATTGGTGGTATAGTTGAATGTACTTTTCCCGAATGTATAGCTTTCTGTTTCAATTCTGTTGTCTACACATTGAAACCGTTCACGGATACGTGCCAACAGCTCTTCGGGATAAAAAGGCTTTGCTAGATAATCATTGGCCTGCAGATCAAAACCTTTCAGACGGTCGCTTTATCGCTACGGTCTGAAAGAAAGAAAATAAGTACCTGATGATTTTGTTTCCGTATTTTTGCCGCTACCTCAAAGCCGTTCAGTTCGGGCATATTGATATCAAGCAATACCAAATCGGGCTTTATTAAGGGAAATTGCTGTAAAGCAATGTTTCCGTTCCCTGCGTAAGTAACTTCATAGCCTTCTGCTTCCAAAAAACGTTTTAAGAGCATGGAGTATTTTAAATCATCATCTGCGAAAAGTATTTTGATTGTTTTCATCTTATATGAATTGTTGAAATGATTATTGAGGTAATACAATACTGAAAGTCGTTCCTTTACCCGGCTGGCTGGTCAAGGATACGTATCCGTGGTGTGCTTCGGTGAGAAGTTTTACGTAACTTAGCCCTAGTCCGATACCCGGTATATTTCGGTCTGGTATATGGCTGCCGCGATAAAACTTATCAAAAACCTTGCTTTGCTCTGCTGGCGGAATTCCAATTCCGTTATCTGTTATTTGTATAGTAAGGGTGTGTCCTTTCTGTATACAGGATAAATCAATCCGGACTTCTTTACCGGAGTACTTGATGGCGTTCTCTATCAGGTTGCTGATGATGTTGGCAATATGTACCGGGTCGGCGATGACCAAAGTGGATTCCATTTTATAGTACGGATGAACCGTAACCTGTTTATCGGCAGGTATATTGGTAAGCCGGATTAATTTATTTACGGTTTCCCGTAAATCAAAAGTACGGATGTGGAGAGGCGTGTGTTCATAGTCAGCCCGTGTCATATCCCTTACTTTGGCTAGGTAGGCAGAAAGATTGTCCAGTTCAAACATGGAATCCTTTACTACTTCATCCATTGCTCTTTTGTCTGTACGCATGGACTTGTTGTTGAGAAAGGCAATACACATTTTCAAGGTTTGTACGGGGCGTTTCAGTTCATGTATCATGGTATTTACAAAGCTTTTTCTCATTTCGTCTATTTTCCGTTGTTTCAAAATGGTCTTGATCTGGTAGATAAGGCAGAATACCAAGAGCAGAACTAATATCAGGCTACCCAACAGCTGCCATGCCATTTGTTGGAGAAGGGAGGGGAAAGGTATCTGTATGGATGCCGTCAATGCTTGTTTAAGTAAAGGGTTATAAGGATAAACAATATACATTTCAGGTTTGAACAATCGGGTGGAAGAGGTATAGCTTCCATGCCACAGGATAGAATCAGTCTGCATCAGTCTGATATTTGTCAGTTTTATCTGGTTGGCTTGTAATAGTGAATCAAAAATTTCAGATCGAAAGGGGTGGGTCATCTCGGCTCCATAACGTGTGGCTGCATCAAATAGAATTTCATTGGAAATGTTCTCTACCCGAAAACTGTCGCGGACTATAACACTTTCCTCATTCAACAATGCATTCTGTTTTATCAATGAATCCAGATTATTAATTTCACTTTTTTGTCTATAAAAACTAATGACACAGGTTGTTTTGCCGTTTTGGTTCACCGAATCCGGCATTTCTATTTTGTAGCTCAGTGTATATTTGTGGTTGTTAGTCCGTTTGTCATAGCGTGTATTCATTTCTTCTTTTTCCAGTTGCAGTATTTGTTTATGCAGTTCCTGCATGAACGTTCTCGTTGAATAGCAATATTGGTGGTGAAGCCAATAGCCTTGACCGCCTATTATCAGTATAGCTGTAATGATAGTCAGTTATCCATACTGTTTTTATTTCTTTTTTTCCATCTTTTCTTTTTTTCGTTAAAGCAAAGGTACGGGCTATCCTTAGATATGCAATGTACACGAGGGTTGTTTTTTCATCGGCGTAATATTTCAGTAATAATTTTGTGGTATCGGGAAGGAGAGAAGGATCTAGCTTTGCAGTATAAAATTCATCACTTAAAAACAATTCGGATTATGAAAAAGAAACTGGCAAACCTGTTATTTTGGGCAATCATGGCATTGCCGGCTACGGCGCAGATAACCATTCTCGCTATGGATGATGTGAAGAAAAGCGAACCCATAGATGAATTGGTTTTCCGTGCCCAGTATGAGTTGAAGATGGTAGAGGACACAACTAAGGCTGACCGTCAGCCCAATTCGGAAACGATGATGCTGGAAGTGGGAAAGAAATGTTCGCAATTTTATAGTTACACTACTTATCTTCGGGATTCTACTTTGATCGCCGACTATGCTAATAAAGTGTCCCAAGATGTCTTGCAGCAACATGCCAAGGCTTATGGAAACGGGCGTATTACATATCGGATTTATAAGAACTATCCTACGGGAAAGGTGACAACGCTTGACCGGTTGGCTACCAGTAATTTCCGTTGCGAGGAAAAGAATGAAAAACCGGTATGGACCTTATTACCCGATACGGCTACTATTCTGACTTATCATTGCCGGAAAGCAACTGGTCACTTCCGGGGAAGAAGTTATACGGCATGGTTCACGATGGAAATTCCTGTAAGTGAAGGGCCTTGGAAACTTTGTGGATTGCCAGGTCTCATCATAAAGCTGAGGATGACCGCCGACATTATTCATTTGAATGTACAGGTATCGAGCAATTCCGTGGACCGAAACCACTTCTTTTCAATGGAAAAGGTTTTGAATCCATCAGTCGTAGAGATTTGAATAAGGTATATGAGCGTTATGCCAAGGACCCGGTAGGCTTTATCACTTCTACAGCCCCCAATGTAAAATTGACGGTAAAAGATGAGCAAGGTAACACGTTGAAAAACTTTGAGTTACCTTATAATCCGATAGAATTATCTGAAAAATAACAAGATGAAAACAGCAATCATTCTCTCTTTGTTGAGCTTTTTGCTTCATATTCACACAAACGCACAAAACACGATAAAGGGACGGGTAACGGACAAAGTTACCCGTCAGCCTTTGGAATCCGCTACCGTCACTTTGCAACAGGGAGGGGATGGCAATATCATCAACTATACTTTGACAGATGCTGACGGACGTTTTCAACTTTCCTCTTCATCCTTGAAAGACAGGACAATAACGGTATTTTATATGGGTTACAGGAAAAAGACCATACCGGTACTTATCAGTCGTCCGTTAACTATCGAACTGGAGCAGGAAGCTGTCTTGCTGAAAGAAGTACAGATTCGTCCGGGGCGCGTATGGGGAAGGCAGGATACCTTGAAATATGACCTCACCCGTTTTACATCTTCCAAAGATCGGAATGTAAGTGATGTGTTGAAAAACTTCCCGGCATCAATGTGGAAGAGAATGGAACTATAAAATATAATGGAAAAGTGATCAGTAATCTCTATGTGGAAGGTATGGATGTGAGTGGCGGTCGTTATAATCAAATTAATAATAATCTGAAAGCGGATGCCGTACAGGCAGCGGAGGTCATTGAAGGACACCAACCCATTAAGTCCTTGCGTGGCAAGACCTTTACGGATGACGTTGCCTTGAATTTGAAATTGAAACCCGAAGTCCGTTCCCAATGGATTTATACCGTTATGGCAGGGGGAGGTTATGGAGAGAAGGCACTTTACGACGCTTCGTTCAATGTACTGCAATTGAGTCGTAACCGGCAGACTGTCTATACTTACAAGGCAAATAATATAGGCCGGAATCTGTTTTCCGACCAACAGAAACTGGCATCCGGCAATGGCTTTGACCGGGTGACGGACAGCAATCCTCCCATTTTTCTTCCTTTACCCGAACCGGCCATGCCCTTGTCGCAAAAAAGGCTGTTATTCAATGAAACGCATACAGCTTCTGCCAACCGCCTGTACCGATTGGATGAAGAAAAGCAATTACGATTTCAGTTAGGGTATATCCATGACCGCACAACCCGGCAATATGGAAGTGAGGAAATCTATTATTTTGCACAAGATACGGTGCATACGGCTATCAATCGGCATGACCGTTTAAAAACCGATTGTCTGAATGGTGAAGTAAATTATGAAGATAATGCTGCAAGTCGGTACACTCGTGAGAATTTTTCGTTTGCAGGAACATGGAAATCAGGAGTTTCGGATATAACGGGTGATAATGTTATTTTCCAAAAGATAAAGAATTCACAATGGGAATTGAAGAATTATTTCAACCAACTTTACACCAAAGAAAAATACACCTGGGGAATCCGGTCGTATATCCGTTACACCCATCTTCCTGCTTTACTGACAGTGATTCACCGCAACCTGCCCGTGTCATCTGCCGATAACAGACTGATTGCCACCTGCATCCACCGTAGGGACGAATTGAATTTGCCTGATAACATCAACGAAAACACATATCGAACTGTCACCGGACAGACATATGAATCTATCCCTACGGAATATGAAGAAATGAACATCGACAATGCCTACACGGATAATGCCCTTTATGGGATGCGGAAAAAGAATGGAGTGAATTACCAGCTTACAGGTGGTTTTCGTGGCGAACTTTCTTCGGTGAGACAGGAGAATAGTTACTCTGTTCCTCGTTATTCCTTCTATACTATTCCCCGTATAGAATGGAGAGGACTGATTTTTTACTTACCGCTGCTGCCACTGTCTGGTGGAATCGTCTTCCAAAGCAATCTTATTCCCGTTTTTATGCCGCTCCCTCCCTTTATTTTCGCTATAAGTTTAGTCCCCGTTGGAAAATGTCCTTATCAGGCAGTCTGGACGAGAGTGAAGGAGGAATACAGGATATCTATCCTTTCCATTATCGTGAAGATTATCGTACTGTGGTGAAACACACGGGAAAAGTAGCTGTAACCGTCCGGCAACTTTATACCTGCTATCTGGAATACAAAAATACTGTCAAGGAATTTTTCTGGACTTTATCAGCTTCCTATTCCCACAATCGTTATAATCTGATGGCAGAACGTAATTATAAGGACGGTAATTTTTATCTTTCGTCTGTGGAAAGAAATCATTCCTCTTATAGTTACGCCTTGAATACCATAGGGTCGAAAGGGGTATATGACTGGAATTTGAAGACTTCTCTGGAACTGACTTTAGCACGCAATGAAGGTAAACAGTTGAATGAAAATATCGTTCAGAATTACAGGTATGACTATCTGCGCGTCGAACCTAAAATTGTGTGGGCCCCTTCTGCACTTTTTGAGGTTGAATACAAAGCGACGGTCAGTTGTGGGGGTTCCGGAATAGGAAAGGATACCCGTTTAGACCTTTGTGGGATGTAGCTCAACGGCTGACTCTCAGTTTGGGATTTCATGATACAGACTTCCGGGTATCCGGAGAGCATTTTTATAATGATTTAAGCAAGGACCAGCATCTGAATACTTGGCTTGCAGATGTTTCATTGATACATAAATCCGGAAAATGGAGGTTTACCGCTTCTGCTATGAATCTGTTTAATAAGGAACAATATCGTTATACTCTTTATTCTGCTGTGCAGAGTTATACTTCTTGGGTAAAACTTCGTCCCCGCGAATTTATGGTATCTGTGCAATATCAGTGGTGAAAAAGAATTGGGATGGAGTTAAACTTGTAGCTTTCATGTAAGGACAGTGCTGTGTGTTTTACTGAAAGTATGAGGTGGACTGTATCTTTTAGTGTTGCATAATATATCCTCTTCTATCTCTTCTGTTGTTTCTTCATGGTATTCTTTGTAGATAACCCCTTCATTCAGATAGTGGATAATATCACATATTTCCCTTAACGAGGCAATGAGATGTGATGAAATTATCACCGTCTTTTCTTTTGCTTTCAGTTGCCGGATGAGTCTTTTCATCAGGATACACCCCTTCAAGTCCACCCCATTGAACGGCTCGTCAAGAATAAATACGTCATTTTCTTGCAATAATAATGCCATAAATCCCAGTTTCTTTTTCATTCCGGTAGAATATTCGGCAGCATACCTGTCAAGGGGCAGTTGGAAAATTTCATTTAAATGTTGAATGGTGAGTGTACTGACCGGCAGACCTTTGGCTTTCATACAGAATTCCAAGTATTCAAGACCCGTGATTTGGGAATAAAAGAAGTTGGATGCAGACAGATAACCTGCTTTTAAAGTTTTGCTTTTGGTTATGCTTCCGGTATAATCATAGATTCCCGTCATGCAGTTGAATAAAGTAGTCTTTCCGGCACCATTCTCACCCACCAAACCATATATTTTTCCAGGGTGATATTCTAAATGAATACCGTTTAATACTTTGACTTTACCGAATTTTTTATGTTAAATCATTCACTTCTATCATAGTAATCTTTTTAAATGTTTGCGTGTCTGGCAGGTCAACAATGTGGTAAGAGCCATGCCGGGTATTAAAAGAAACGGAACAAAAAGAGAACCTAAATAAAAAGGCATCAATATACTTAATTGCACAATAAACAGCAATAGGGGGGATGGGATGATATGGCGCAACATACTGATGCCAATGGCATAAATCAAGGTGGCGATATAATAAGATAAGAAAAAGAGGATTTCATCTTGGTCATAGGTAGATGCTATAAGTGCTAAGCCGAAAGGAATGGAGGTGATGAAAACATTCCATGCGATACTTTTCGATTGGAAACGGCATAAAGTCTTGAAATTTTTGAAATGAAGAAGATATCCGGTGTCCATTGGTTGCAGATAGCCTGACGCCTGTATCAATCCCCATAGAACGACACACACTTTGTCTATTTTTATATTTCCGTGTACGGTTCCTGCTATGGAAAAAAGCAAGAGTAGGGCATATATCCAGAAAGATTGGCGGAACATCCGTATATATTCATAACTTCCTTTGTAGAGAAAAGGTAAGCGGATAGGTTTGTGTTCCAGCTTAATTTCTTTCAGGAAAGGCAATAACGTGGCGAACAGCCATAAACCGATAGCTTCTGTAAATCGCCCTTTTATCATTTCCATTCCCGCAAATGGCAATGTGATTAAAGTATACTCTTTGATCAGGAAGACTGGAAGATGGGACGTTAAAGTGTGTAGAAACTCTTTATCTTTTCTATAATTATGATAGCTGGCCAATAAGAGAACGCATACCACAGGAATAACGAAACGGTTTTCTGCCAAGAACAATATCATGATGGCAGCCACCGTTAAGATGGTAAGGAAGACTATTCTGAAGATGCCCAGTTCTATGACTATCCTTCCAAAATTTTTTAAACGAAGCAGCAGATACAGCTGAAACATAAAGTGCTTTTTTATTCTAGTTGAGGGTACAAAGGAATAAAATATCCGGTTAAGTACCCTCATAATGGAGTGAAAAATTATTCTTTATGCTCCTCTTTCAGTTCTGCCAACTCTTTGTTCACCCGTGTCAGCTCTTTAATTCTGTCGGATACATAATGGAAGAGGAAATAGTCAGTCAGAATAGCCATCAGCATCAAGATAGATATGGTCAATACCATCCACCATTGATGGTAATTATAAAAAAATACACCGAGGAATATGGTAACAATTGGGTATCCTGTAATATAGCCCCAATGAAATAACTTTTTGTATTGGAGTACATTCTTTATTTGTTCTTCCAGATTTCTTTCTTTATTTTTTTCCAATAATTCCGATAAAGTTTAGAGCCAAAACATAAAGCAAGATTCCAAAGGTTAGTCGGCAGAAAGGGGAGAAAGTTACACCTTTGTGCTATAAAAATCTTTGTATTGAAAATAGGTATTACAGGTCTGTTCTTTCAAATGCAATGATTTAGTAATTTTCTTAATGTAGCAGGCAGAATTACTTTTGGCGGACGTTAAAGCATTTGTCGAAAAAGTCTTTTTTGTTTTTCCCGTAAACATTCGTGTCAAGTCCTTTCCATGTCTCAGGAAATATCTTTTTAGCGAGTTCCACCTCTTCTTTAAGAACCGCAATATTATCAGTCATCAATGCCATGTTCAGTGCGCGGTTAATGCGGAAACTGGCATACTTGAGGCTGTCTGTAGCATATTCTTTTATGAGGATGGCATAGGCGGAATCGGCAGACCGATAATTTTTTTGGGCGGTAAGGCTGTCTCCGAAATAATCTTCAAACATCGCTTTCATTGACCATAAGTCGGCACTGAGGTGGATTGTTTTTCGGCTTGCCGGAGTACAGACAGAATCTCATGGTACTTTTTGCACGCTGATAAATAACTGATTCTTCCCACATACACTTTTATATTGGTAGGGTCAATGGCTAACGCGCTGTCCAGTTTGGCCCATATTTCCTTGTCGTTTATAGAGATATGTTCACTGTCATTATTAAAGAAGAAAGTGCTGTCCAAAGAAGGAGACCATAGGCTTCCCGCTTCTGCTACCAGACGGTTGGCTTCTTGGGTGTGGAGGTTTTCTTCTGTAGTTACGGGGTTGGAATGGTGTTTGCATGAAGCTGTAAGAGTTAATAATAAGCCAAGTAAAATGGTGGTTTTCATCAGTCTGTGTATTATGGGTATTAGTTTGTTGCCAACACAAAAATACGATAAAAAAGTGATATGTGGCAAAAAGGCAGTAAGAGTTTTGTTGCAAGTGTCGATTTTGCGCATAGAACTTCTTTTTCTAACTCATATATATCAAATATATTTTCAGATGATTGGTTATAACCGTTCTGTTTATATCAGACAATGTTTTCATTGCTTTCCGTGTACATCAAATCACTTCGTATCCTTTTGTTTATTCATTCTGTTTTTTAAGAAAGGGTCAACTACCTGATTATTTTTCTCCTTAATCCATCTTTTCCGTTATATTAAGCCTTTTTCCCCTAAAGATTAAGTACTTTTGTCCAGATGTGTTCTATCTCCATAGGTTGCGGAGTTGACTCCATAAGCTTTGGAGTTAACTCCATAGCCTTTGGAGTTAACTCCAAAGCTTATGGAGATAGAATACAAAAGGAAGAGAACCCTTAACCATAGAGCAGAAAGGGCTTGCGGATACAGATCAAATCTTTTAATGATGGATATAAAATATGATTTCAAGGCCAACCCTTTCAAGGAAAAGGACGGCAAGCCGGTGCTTTATCCGGCGGTAGTGGTGAAGGAAACGATTACTACCGATCACATTGTGAAGGAGTTGTCCAAGCACAGCGCATATTCGGCAGGCTGTGTGGTGGGAGTGCTACAGGAGGTGGCCGATATGGTTGTATCCCATTTGCGGCAAGGGAAAAATGTGCGGCTGGACGGACTGGGTACGTTCTCTCTTGCCTTGTCTTCGCGTGAGGTGACAGACCGGAAAGAGATACGTGCGGCATCCGTGAGGATAAAGAAAGTGAACTTCCGTCCGGTACCGGAGTTAGTCAAGAGGGTACGTCAGGATACGGATATCCTTCGTGCCGAGTTCGGCTTCCTGCCTACGGGGAAGAAGTATACTAAAGAGGAGCGTTGGAAATTGCTGGAAGCTTATTTGAAGGAACACGGTTCCATTACACGTCTGGTTTATTCGGAATGCTTGGGGATGGCGCGCACCACGGCTGCTTATGAGCTGAAGTTGGTACGAAGAGAAGAGATTGGATAAAGAGGGAAAGCACTCTCATGCGGTGTATGTGCTGCGCAAGCAGGAAAGTGTTCCCGAAGTTTAGTTTTTTTATCCGTTTGGGAATAAAAAGAGAAGGAAGGTGGTTATACAAGAAAGGGTGGTAGCACTTTTTAAAACTCGGGGTTCTTCTTCATTTTGGGGGCAACACTTCACTACCAAAGTTCGACCAATAAAGACATTCGAATGAATATTCGAAAATAGAGAATAATATATCCCCGAATACAATCTAATAGCCGATGAATAAAGGGATATGAATAAATCACTTGCCCCCAAAATGAAGAAGAACCAAAAACTCAGGGTAGAGACTTTTACAGTTTGTCATGTAAAGTTCCGGCTGCTTTCAGATAAGCCACATAGTTCAGGTAAAGTTGGAAACGGGCATCCACTTGGGTTTCGTATGCCTGTTGCCATAGTGCTTGGGCTTCCAGATGGTCTGACAGAGTTTCCAGCCCTACTTCGTACTGGCTTTTGCTGACGCGTCGGTTCTCTTCCGCCTGCCGCAGGGAACGGTCGGCAAGTTCGCTTTCCAGTTTCGCTTCGTCCAGATTGTTGGCGGCCTGGGTCAGTTCCAGTAGCATTTGCTCGTTCAGATTTTGCTGTTGCAGACGGGTCTGTTCCAGCCTGGCTTTGGCTGCACGTACCTTGTTGCTGCGTTCGCCGAAATGGAAAAGGGGAATACTTACGTTCAACAGGACAGAGAAACTGGCATTATCCAGAAAATTCTTTTCGTTCAGTTCCAAACCGTGTACATAGTCGTATGAACCTTTGATGCCTACTTTGGGAAGCAGTTCACTGCGGTTTAACTTGACTTGTTGGCGGGCGATAGCCACTTGTTTGTCCAGTATACCGTATTCCGGACGACGGGTGATATCCAGTACCTGTAATTCCATTTCCTGTTCTATTTCCGGGAAATCTCCGGAAATGAGGATCTCCGTGGTCAGCGGTTTTCCTATCAGGTGGCAGAGGTTCATGGTAGCCAGGCGGAGAGCATTCTCGGCTTTGCGTATGCCCAGTTCACTTTCATTCAGTTTCACTTGCACTTTCAGCACATCGTTCTGAGGTTTCAGTCCGTGCTTGTAGGCACTCTCCACGTTCTTTTGCAATTCGGCCAATACGGCATGGTATGTGTCGGCCACTGTTTTCATCTCTTTCGCTTTCACTACCAGAGCGTATGCCTGGTCTGTTTTCAGAATGACTTCTGTGGCGGTCAGGGTTTCGTTCATCTGTGCCATTTCTTTACCTAACAGGGACATTTTGTAGGCGGCGCGGATTTTACCGCCCATATAGAGGGGTTGTTCTAATTGTATGCCACCCATGTAGACCCATCCTATCTTGTAATCCAGGTTGATACCGGGAAAATAGGCGAAACCTGAGGGTTGTCCCGGATTAAACTGTCCGGTGGCGTCGGGCAGAAAGACGGGCAGGTTGCCTCCGGCTATGCCATAACTGCCGTCGGCATTGCTGTAAAGTCCGGTTCCACTAGCTGTTAGATTGGGGAAGAAGTTCCCCTTGTAACTCTTGGCTGTGTAGTGGGCGCTTTCTGTTTGTTTTACAGAAGCCGCCATCTCCTTATTGTATTTCAATGCCATTTCACGGCATTCTTTCAAACTCAGTGTTTCCTGTGCCTGTGCCGGGGCGACAAGATGCCATAACAGAAAACAGAAGGGGATTATCATTGTTTTTTTCATTTGTTCTTGGTTTTGTATGTCAGTGAAATAAATCAATCGTTTCTTATTTTGAAGAACAAGGCGTATAATATAGGTATAAAGAGCAGCGTAATCAGCGTGCTGCACAGCAATCCGCCCATGATAGCTGCCGCCAGTGAGCCGAACATGGCATCGGACAGCAAGGGAATCATACCCAGAATGGTGGTCAGCGAAGCCATCATAACAGGACGAAGACGGCTTTGGGAACTGTCTATCAATGCGGTAACAGGTTCTATCCCTTTACTGATTTGAAGGGTGATTTCATCCATCAGTACAATTCCGTTCTTTATCAACATGCCGATAAGACCCAAGGTTCCTACGATGGCCACGAAGTTGAATACCTTCCCCGTGAGCAGCATCACTGCTACCACTCCTACAAAAATCATCGGGATACAGCAGAAGATGATGATAGGCTTGCGGTAGTCCTTGAATAGCATTATCAGGATGGCAATCATCAGAATGATGGCCAACGGGAAGTTCTGGAACAGGTATTTCATGGACTGGTCGCTGGCTATCTTCTCACCTTGCCACACCAGTGAATATCCTTCGGGTAGTTGTATCTTCTCTATACGTTCTGCAATGGCAAGACGTGCTTTTTCCGTTTCTATGCCCGGTGCGGGCGAACACTGTACACGCTGGCTTCTCTGACCGTTGTAACGGGGAACTACCGGGTCTTCCCATCGGATATCAATTCCTTTGCTGATTTGCTTCAGCGGAGTACTTCCCATGATGCTTTCCACCAAATCTTCTTTCGAAAGCGTGCCGGCTTTCAGTTTCACCATGGTTTCTTCGTTCAGCAGTCCGTTCAACGAGGGCAGTGACGAGAAGACTTGTGCATTGCCTAAATCTTCTATGGGTTCTCCTTTTTCGTCAAGGCATTTCAGATAGATATTATTTTTGTGGATGCCTTCGTAGAAAGAGCCGATGGGAATTCCTCCGGTAGCAGTGAGCAGGGAAAGGCTGACATCATTGCGGCTCAGGCCGAGGGCACGGGCAGACGGCTGGTCATATTCGATGGTCAGTACGGGTACTTGAGGTTCCCAGTCGGTGGTGATAAGGCAGACTTCCGGTGTATTTTCCATGATGGTACGGGCACTGTCTGCCAGTTGGTGCAGAACGGCAGGTCGGGGCCCAGGAATTGCGCTTCTATGGGATATTTCTTGAACATCAGATTGTATCTTTTCAATTTGATGTATGCGTCCGGATAGGCTTGGGAGAGGTAAGCTTGGATTTCATCTATATGTTCTACCAAGGTTTCCGGTGAGGTGAAATCGATAATCAGTTCGCCATACGAAAGCGATGGGTTGGCAACGCTCCGCACCAGGTTATAGCGTCCGGGCGTACCGCCTATGGAGGTGGTGACGTGGGTTATTTCTTTGCGTCCTTTCAGATAGGTTTCTATTTCTTTCAAATCTTGTGCCACACGAGTGTGGTTGTTTCCTTCCGGCAGTTTATATTCCATGTAAAGCTGGTCGTAAACCATGTCGGGGAAAAAGCCCTGACGCATATATGGATAGCCGAAAGCGGAAAGTAGCAACAGGCCAATCATGGTGAATACAAAACTCCACCGGTGGGCCAGACCGAACCGCAGTGCCGAACGGAGACCGGCATAGATTTTACCTTTGTACACACGCTTTCCGGTACTGTCGGTATCTATGGCAGGATGTAGTCTGCGGTCGGCCATCAGCGGTACGTGAATCAGTGCCAATACCCAGCTCAATAGCAGGGAAACGGCAAGTACGATGAAAAGGTCGCGCGTGTAGACTCCTGCGGTGTCGGGGGACATGTAGATAGGTAGAAAGGCGATAATGGCTATCAAGGTGGCTCCTAAAAGAGGCATAGCTGTCTGTCGCCCGATAGCAGTCATGGCTTCCATTCGTTTTTTTCCGGCTTTCAAGTCTACCAGTATGCCGTCTATGATGACGATAGCATTGTCTACCAACATGCCCATTGCCAGTACAAAAGCAGCCAATGATACGCGTTGCATCGTTCCGCCTGCCGAATAAAGGAACAGGAAAGAACCGAATACGGTGATGATCAGGCTGATACCTATGATAAGGCCGCTCTTGAATCCCATTGCTATCATCAGTATCAGTACTACGATGATGACGGATTCTATCAGGTTGATAACAAATGGTTCCCAAAGAGCTGCCTACGTTCGGGCTTGATAGAATGATTTGTGGCATTCCACTCCGGCGGGCAGACGTCCGGTTTTGAGTTCTTTCAACTTGCTTTCTACGGCATGGCCTACTTTTATAATGTCCGAGCCACTGGAGGCGGCGATGAGTATACCGAGAGCACGTTCATGATCATAAAACATTTCATTGCGTGTGGGATCCTCGTAGTCTTTTTCTATGCGGGCGATGTCGCTCAGGCGAAGCTGGTCGTCATCATGTCTTGGATCAGCATTTTTCCAATATCTTCTACGGTTTTGAATTTATCGTTTACTGTGACTCGGATACGGTTGTCACCATTTTCATAATATCCTGTATAGGTGGTTTTGTTCTGTCCGTTCAGTGTGGCGAGAACTTCGGCAGGTTTAACACCGAGGTTTGCCATACGGTCTTGCAGCAGGGAGATGTTGATACATTCGGAACGTTTGCCGTAGAGTTCCACACGGTCCACGCCTTCCAGTTCGTTCACTTCCCGTTTCACCAGTTCGGCATAGTCGGACAGTTCACGGTCGGACAGTCCGTCGCCTGTCAGGCATAGAACATACCATATACGTTTCCGAAATCATCCTTGACTATCGGGGTGGTGGCTCCTTCGGGCAACAGGGCGTGGGCGTCGCTTACTTTGCGGCGTAGCATGTCCCAGCATTGTTCCACTTCGTCGTCCGGCACGGTGCTCAGCAGTTCTATCTGTATCAGGGATAAGTCGTTGTATGAATAACTTTCTATATTGTCTATGTTGCCCATGGTGCGGATGTTCTTTTCGAGCACGTCCGTTACTTCCAGTTCTACCTGGTGGGCGGAAGCACCCGGATAGGTGGTGACTACCATGGCAAGCTTTACTTTTATTTCGGGGTCTTCCAGCTTGCTCATCTGATAGCAGGAGTAGGCTCCGCCGAACAGCAGAACCGCTATCAGGAAATAAATCAGATTCCTGTTACGGAATGCCCATTTGCTGATATCCATTATAATAATCCTCCTATATTTGTGTTAGTGACAAGTGGTAAAGGTTTTACAGTTTCTCCATCCTCGATGTGATGTACTCCCGAGGATACAATCAGCTCTCCCGGTTTCAGCTGTCCGGCAGTGATGAGGCTGTGTCCGTTGTTCAGTAAACGTAGCATGGATATTTCCTGTTTGTGCACTGTGTTGTCCGATGGGTTGAAGACGAATACATACGCTTTGCCTTCTTTTTGCAGGATGGCGCCGGTAGGGACAGAGAGAGTGTTCGTCTGTTCTGTGCGGTAAGAGATGGTGACCATGGTATTCATTCCGGGAGAGGGGACAGCCGGCGTTCCGGGTACTACTTGCAGGCGCATGGTGTATAATTGGTTTGCATTGGCTTTCGGGGTGACACTGATTAGTTTCAGCGGATAGGTTTCGCCCGGATAGATGTCAAACGTACAGTGATAATTGTCGAACTGGTCCCGGCGGATGTATTCGGCCGCAGGAAGGTTTATTTCTACTTCGGGAGTCCCACTGCTGATCATGGATAGGACGGGCATTCCGGCTCCGATGGTTTCGTGAGCTTCAAACAGGCGTTTTTGGACGTACCCGTTGAAGGGGGCGTAGAGCCGTGTATAAGCCAGTTGGTCTTTGTGATGTTTGTACTTGGCAGTGATTTGTTTGAGTCCGTATACAGCTTTGTCATTGGCGTTGGGGGTGGTTCCGTTGTCTTTGTAAAGGGCCATGACTCTTTCCGCTTCCGCTTTTATTTGCTGGTATTCTGCTTCAGTAGCATCCAGTTGTACTTGATAGTCGGTGGGGTCCAGTTCGGCCAGTAATTGTCCCTCCTGCACACGGGTGCCGTCTTTTACATGTATTTTGCTGATGGTTCCGCTTACCCGGAAGGCAAGGCTGATATCTTGTGCGGCTTTTACCTTTCCCGGAAATTGCAAGAACGTTTGCTTGTCGGCAGAAACGATCGTGTCTATTTTTACTGTCTGATAGCCTTTGGCTTTCTGGGTACGCTGTGTGCAGGAACTCAGTAGAATCAAGGAAATACCTGTTAGAATAAGATAAATTTGTTTCATATATCATGCTATTGGTTTTCTGATGCAAAGTTATCCCGAAGCAAGAGGATAGAAAAGGTTGATATGAATGATAAATTGTCCGATTTGTATATTTTCTAGTAGATATATAGCTGAAAAGTTTGCGATTTGTATTTATTTTGCAGTGAATGAATAAAAGAGATAGATGGATGGTCGGACAACAGATGCCTTTTCAGTTTACAGTGCTTTCGAGCAGTGATCCGCATACTTTTAAAGACGGACAGATTATTTCGACATTTAATAAATGTGGCCTTTTCTTTTGCCGGAAAGGAAATGTGGAGGTTTCACTGGAAGATAAGCATTTTCAGATAAATCCCGGTGATGTGTATATTTACATGGCTTCTACCTTGGTGCATCTGCTTCATAAGAGTGGGGATGCGGAAGGAATTATGGTTGAAGTGGATTTAGATTATATCATTCCTATCGTCAATAGGGTGATAAATGTGGAAAACCAGCTTTTTATGCGGAAGCATCCTTGTATATCACTTTCGGATAAGCAACGTATCCATTTGGAGTATCTGTTGGATAATTTGCAGGAAAGGATAGGGGCGGAGGACGTACTGGAAGTGAATTTGCAACAACAACGCCTGACTTTAGAGTTGATTAAGTCAATGGGACAGACTTTTTGCTATGAAATATTGAATATGTATTTCGCTAACCAACCCATGCAGCCTTTGCCACAGAATAAGAAGGATGTGATCTTCCAGAATTTCATGCTGGCTCTTTTCCGTTTGTATAGGAAAGAGCGTGATGTTGCCTATTATGCGAAGATGCAGCACATTACTCCACGTTATTTTCTACGATCATTAAGGAGAAGTCGGGGAATAGTGCCTTGCAATGGATTGTGCAAATGGTGATTACCGAGGCGAAACAATTGCTTGAAGGATCGGATTTGAGTATCAAGGAGATTGCGAACCAGCTGAACTTTCCTACTCAGTCTTTCTTCGGAAAGTATTTTAAGCAATATGTAGGGATTTCACCTAAAGAATATAGAAAGGACAAGTTAAGGATCAGGAATGGAATTTGATTTCTGAAGACACAATCCACCTTTATGTACAAATTATAAACGTTTTATCTATGACTCAAGAGAAAGAACAAGAGCAATTTATATCTTATATTACAGAACGGCAAACCCATGAGGGCCAGATGGCTGTTGCTGATTTTTTGCGGAAATATGCTTCCCGGTATCATAACTCTGATTTCATTTCTTCTGATCCGGTGCAGTTTCCGCATCGTTATCATTCTAAGGCGGATATTGAAATCAGTGCTTTTTTGACTGCTTTTCTTAGTTTCGGAGCCCGCCCTCAGATACTGAAGGCAGCAGAACGACTGGATTCTATAATGCACCGGCAGCCTTTGCAGTATGTGTTGTCTGGAAACTGGAAAATAGATTTCTGTGGTGAGGAGTCGTTCTATCGGACGGTTTCAAAAATAAGATGGCACAATTGTTTTATTGGCTGCATACTATATATAATAGGTATGAGAGTATGGAGGATGCTCTTCTTTGCGAAACGGATGGAACTCCGATGCAACGTCTTTGCCGTTTGTTTGGAGTGTCGGATAAGGCGCCGCAAAAGAAATTGAATATGTTCCTGCGCTGGATGATCCGTCGCGATTCGGAAGTGGATTTTGGAATCTGGAGGAATTTCTCTCCATGTGAGTTGATTATCCCTTTGGATACGCATGTCAGTGAGATGGCTTTCAGATTGGAGCTGACCCGAAGTAAATCTTATACGCTGAATAATGCGAGAACTATTACTGCGGCTTTGGCTGAGGTTTTTCCCGAAGACCCTTGTCTGGGGGATTTTGCTTTGTTTGGTTATGGGATTAATGAATTATGAAATGTAGTTGGGGGTGTGTTTCTCGAAACAGGTAGCTGTGGTGAGGATGATTATGGAATATCGTTTGAGATAAGTGGAAATCTAAAAATAATCCCCGAAGGATATCACATCCATCGGGGATTTTCGGTTTTTTGGTTAAAGGTTAGTATAAAATTAGGTTAGGTTGTTTCTTAAATTATAGGGGTACGTATTCCACAAAGGCCTCCATTGCTTCATAACATGCCAAACCAAGTTGGTCATACAAAGCGGCTGTACCCCGATTGCGGTCTTCACTTCTTTGCCAGAACAGACGTTCGTCATTGCCCAGGAACGGTGCGCTTTCCATCTGAGACTGATGCTTTAAGATGGAGTTACGTTTAGCACGCAGTTCTTCAGGACTGAACGGTACGGCCATTTCAATGTTTTCAATTTCCCATTCCGCCCATGCGCCACGATACATCCAGATGCGGCAATCTTTCAACCATTCGGCACCGGCTTCTTTCTCGATGTCGATAGCGGCAAGCACTGCGTCTGTGCAGACACGATGGGTTCCGTGCGGGTCGGCCAAGTCACCGGCTACATAAATCTGATGGGGCTTTACTTCACGTAATAACTGCAAAACAATTTCTACATCGGCTTCACTGATGGGATTCTTTTCAATCTTGCCGGTTTCATAGAAAGGCAGATCGAGGAAATGAACACGGTTCAGTGGAATTTGATTGTAAGTGCTTGCGGTACGGGCTTCTCCACGGCGAATCAATCCTTTGATGGTCAGAATATCACGGCTGTCCATATCGCCTTCTTTCTTAGCGGCAAGGAATTTCTTGATTTCAGCATATTTGTTTTTGATGGTTTCGTTGGAGTTTTCATCAAAAAGCTGGTTGAAACCGTTGATGAAGTGCATGAAACGTACTACTTCTTCATCGCCTACGGCAATGTTTCCGGAAGTTTCGTATGCTACGTGTACCTCATGACCTTGCTGAACCAGACGGCGTAAAGTTCCACCCATTGAGATTACATCGTCATCCGGATGCGGAGAGAAAGCAACCACACGTTTTGGAAATGGTTTCGCACGTTCGGGGCGATAGGTATCGTCCGCATTCGGCTTGCCGCCGGGCCATCCGGTGATGGTGTGCTGCAGATCATTGAATATTTTGATATTTACGTTGTAAGCAGAACCGTAAAGTGCCAACAGTTCGCTCAATCCGTTTTCATTATAATCTTTATTGGTGAGCTTCAGAATCGGCTTTTTAACACGCATACATAACCATACGATGGCACTGCGGATTAGTTTGTCGTTCCATTCACAGTTGGTAACCAGCCACGGACGTTGGATACGGGTAAGGTGAGAAGCTGCAGCCAGATCTATGCAAACATTTGCATTGTTGTGCATTTGGAGATAAGAAGCGGGTAAGGTGTCACTTACTTTGTCTTCCACCGCTTTCTTGATGATATCGGCTTTGTCATCTCCCCATGCCAGCAAATAGATTTTCCGGGCAGTCATAATAGTTGCCACTCCCATGGTGATGGAGCAGGAGGAAGATTGTCTACTCCTAAGTTGTGTGCAGCTTCAGCACGCGAGGTTGAGTCAATCAAAATCAGTCGGGTAGGAGAGCTCAAGCTTGATCCCGGTTCGTTCATGGCAATATTGCCTTCACGACCAATGCCCATTAATACGATATCTATACCGCCAAAAGTTTGGATACGTTGTTCGTACAGGCGGCAGTATTCGATAACAGCTTCCTGCGGAATCGTTCCGTCGATGGTGAATACATTTTGTTTGTCAATATCGATTTGGCTGAGGAATAAATCGTTCAGTTGTGAGAAACTGCTTCCCGCCCCTTCGGAAGCCAAGGGGTAATATTCATATAAATTGAAAATTACTACGTTACGGAAACTTAGTCCTTCATCTTTATGTTTACGGACCAGTTCGGCATAAAGCGGACGTAATGAAGCACCGGTTCCGGCACCAATCACGCAGAACTTTCCTTCGCGCTGACGTTCCTGAATTTTTGCCGTAATTTCATTGGCTATTTGTTGTACGCCTTCTTCCATCGTTTCATAGATGTCGGTAGGCACTTTTTCGCAGCGGGTTAAGACAGAACGTTCCACCGCATTTTCGGGTTTATAATATTTCGGAGATACTCTGTTCAGAGAAATCTGCGAACTTAGGTTTGTTCTCATAAATTACAAATTAGCTTTTTCGATGTCTTTGAAATATTTGTAAGTACCGACTTTCAGTTCGTCTGTAGCGGCTTCGTCACAAACAATGATGCCATGTTGGTGCATCTGTAATGCGCTGATAGTCCACATTTGTGTGATACCACCTTCAACGGCATGTTGCAAAGCGCGTGCTTTGTTGTGTCCGTTGCAGATAATCAGAACTTCTTTAGCTGAAAGGACAGTCCCTACACCTACTGTTAACGCAGTTTTAGGTACTTTGTTCACGTCATTGTCAAAAAAACGTGAGTTGGCAATGATTGTATCTGTAGTCAATGTTTTGATACGTGTGCGTGAAGACAAAGATGAACCCGGTTCGTTGAATGCGATATGTCCGTCGGGACCGATACCTCCCATAAACAGGTCGATGCCTCCGATTTCGGCTATTTGCTTTTCGTAGTTGGCGCATTCTGCTTCCAGGTCTTCGGCATTTCCGTTTAGTATATGTACATTTTCTTTCTTTATATCAATGTGGTTTAAAAAAGTTTTTCCACATAAATGTATGGTAGCTTTCAGGATGATCTTCAGGTAAGCCTACATATTCGTCCATATTGAAAGTAACGACATTCTGGAAAGATACTTTTCCCTGCTTGTTCAGTTCTATCAGTGCCTTGTACATGCCCAGCGGTGAAGATCCTGTAGGACAACCTAAAACAAAAGGCTTTTCAGAAGTCGGATTTGCCGCATTGATTTTACTAGCTACATAGTTTGCCGCCCATTGTGACAGCGCTTGGTAATCAGGTTCGATAATTACTCTCATGGTTCTTTCTTTTTTTAAGTTTTAAGTGTTAAGTTAACTATACGGGTTATTCCATATTATCCGTTTTAGGACGGAGGAATGTCAACTGTACGACCAATGCTATTGCAACAATGATGCCAACATGGCAAATCCCAGTCCCAACTTACCTCCGTCTGTCCACTTTCCCAAGACTTCGGTAATGGCTGCTCCCGCAAACACGCCTGTCATATTCATGATACCATAGGCGGTAGCACGGTGTTTGGATGATACGAACTGGCATAGAATCGGCATATTGTTGGCATCGAAGATACCATAACCGATACCGAATAATAATCCAGCTCCCACAACGGCTACGAAACTATGGCCGAACCCTAGTAAAAGCAGGGATGGAATAGTAAGTCCCAAGCCGATGGCACCCGTGTACACACGTCCTTTTATATTTCTTTGCACCCACTTATCGGATAAGGTTCCACCAATAATTACACCAATGAACGAGGATAGTGCGATGGTGATAGTCGACATGGGGCCGGCTTGTGACATCGGTATATTCAGGTTCTCGGCGAACAAGGTAGGTAACCAGTTTTTGGTTGCCCATCCCGGTAAACTGGGGGCTGCGAAATATAGCAGAATCACCCAGAATGCAATATTACTGAAAAGTAATGATAATCCCTTCAATAAATTGCTTTTTTCTTTACCGGAAGGTGAATTTATTTGTTCAATTTGTATTCTATCCTTCTTTTCATGTAGAAAAAGCATCAAAATTACGGCGTATGCAATGCCGGCGATGCCGAACCAATGAAAGGTTGTATGCCAGGAAAAAGCGGCGGCTACTGTAGCGCCGAAACCTCCGATGGCCTGCCCGGTGTAGAGCCCGGTCATGTGAATACCGATAGCTAATGAACGTGACTTATCGGAGTGATAGTCGCGATCAGTGATAATCCGGCAGGAATATAGAGCGCTTCGCTGATTCCCATCAAGGCGCGAAGGAAAAAGACTTCATTATAAGTGTCGGCTATTCCCATCAGATAAGTGACGGCCGACCATACAAACAAACTGCCAACAATAAGCCATTTGCGGTTCATGCGGTCGCCCACCATTCCGGCTATAGGCTCATACAGCCATATATCCAAAGAAAAACTCCCATCAGTCGCCCAAAATTGGCAGCTGATTGAAGCTCGGTGATATCCACCGCCATGGCATCTCTCATTGTGGATAGCATTTGCCGGTCCATGTAATTCAACAGGGCGACACCCCATAATAATCCTACTACAACCCAAGGATAAATTTTACTGTTTTTCATGCTAATAGATAAAGGGCTTTATAAATGTGATTTTTTGTTGTCGAGTATTTCCTTGCACAATGTATAGCCTTGATCATCATTCTTGGAATGTGGAACGGGCCTTTGAATAGGTTACCCTTGGCCATTTGTGCAGGCGTGCCGTCACGATGGAGATATCCAAACCATTCTCCACACTCTTTATCAGGAAAATGGGCGTATGTCCAATCGCTGATTTGTTTGTGCATGTCAAGGTATTTTTCATTTCCGGTTGCTAAATATGCATACAAAGTAGCGATGACAGCCTCTGTCTGAGGCCACCAGAATTTCATGTCTTGGGAATAATCCTGTGGCGGAAGGTTCTTGCAGTCTTTGAAGTTGATGATACCTCCGAATTCTTTGTCCCATCCCCACTCCCAGGACCAATCAAAGATAGTGAGGGCCAGTTCCGTAATGTCTTTGTCCCAGTTACGGTATTTGGCTTCTTCCAGCAGAAACCAGGCTGTCTCAATACAATGTCCCGGATTGATGGTGCGGCCCATGTTGCTGTCAATAAATTCTCCGTTGGGACCTACTGTTTCAAGCAAAGCCTTGAATTCAGGATGCATGAAGTCTTTACGTAGCTGGTCGATGGAGGCGTCAATCTGTCCATTGAAGCTTTCGTCCTGAATAGCCTGACGGATACGTGATGCCACATTAATCAGAATCATGGTAATGGAATGTCCTTTCATCGGGAGGGTATCCAGATATTTGGGAGCCAGTATGCCTGGTGTTTCCATAAAATACTGCATCCGTTTGAACAAGTCTAATGCTTTTACAGCATACGTCTGGTCACCGGATGCGATGGCATATTCCGACATGGCGATGGCTGCGAATGACTCCGAAAAAATATAACGGCGTTTGCGCAAAGGAGTGCCTTCGGCAGTCACTTCGAAATACATACGTCCGTCAGAGTCAAAACAATGCGCTTCTATAAAGTCTATTGTACTTTTGGCTGCCGCCAGCCATGCTTCGTTCTTTTCTATATTATTATATGCATAGGAACAGATAAAAGCAAATCTTCCTTGGAACCACACTGATTTAGTGGTGTCCATCAAGCTGCCGTCTCGGTCAACGCAGGTATAAATACCTCCATTGACCTTGTCCAGCCCGTATTTCAGCCAAAACGGCATGATATTGGTGGTCAGATCTGTTTTGTATGATTCCGACCATTCTTTTATATAGTCTATTGAAAACATCGTGGTTCAGGTTTATTTGTTACATCTTTCGAAGAAATTGATTGCTTCCAGTTCGGCTTTCATGGCAGCTTCTTCCTCATCTGTCATGTTCTGGAACGGAGTCCGGTTCTTTCCTAAATCCAGCCCGATCAGTTTCATGATGCGTTTACCGCCAACGATGTTTCCACGATAGTGACAGATGACATTGATAACTTCCTGTGCGAAATTCTGGCGTTCGCGTGCCAGTTCCAGATCACCGGCTTTCCATGCTTCGATAATACCTGTGAGTTCTTTGCCGTTATAGTTGGTTGTTCCACCGATACCGCCCTGTGCACCGCCCATAGCCAGACAAGGAAGGATCGTTTCATCCTGGCCGTGCAACATGTCAAATTTGCCATTTTTATATAAACGGCATTGGTTGTATTCATACAGGCTTTCGAAAGTATATTTGATACCGGCGAAATTAGGAATGCGACCGTCTACGGCTTCCAAGAATGCTACCATTGAGAGGAATGCTCCGTTGAAAGCTGGGATGTGATAAAAATAGAAAGGAAGTGCAGGAGCGCCGCATGCTATTTCTTCGCAGTATTTCACCAATTCTTCAATGCGTCCTACTTTGGGGAAAGGAGGTGCCATTGCTCCGATACCCCATGCTCCGATTTTCTGAGCGTGTTCTGCCAGACGTTTGCTTGATTTTACACAAGTGCTTCCTACATGGACAATGACTTTGAATCCTTCGGGTGCTACTTCCATCCAGCGTTCAGCCAGTTTCATGCGTTCGTCTTCTGTCAGCATATAGCCTTCTCCGGAAGAACCATTGATAAATACGCCTTGAAGTCCGTTTCTAACCAATAGTTGGCAATAGGCTTCAATAGGTTCATAACTTACTTCTCCGTTCTCATAAAATGGAGTAAAAGGTGCATCAATTAATCCGTGAATCTTTTCCATAGCCTTTAATTTATTTGAAATGAATATTTTATATTACTTAATCATGTTGCGTGCAAATATATAAATGATTTATGAAAACAACAAGTAAAAACTAAATTTATTTATTAATAATCACTCTTTTAATAAATAG
>ENA-OQJX01000133-OQJX01000133.1-human-gut-metagenome-genome-assembly--contig:-NODE-133-length-50051-cov-2.533110_pt1 | contig 50051 bp, 42 predicted proteins | sample MGYA00242615_ERZ504782 | MGnify/ENA primary metagenome ERZ504782 (study PRJEB26092, sample SAMD00036354) | human gut metagenome | host: Homo sapiens | study: EMG produced TPA metagenomics assembly of... | reverse complement strand
ATAATCCAAGGTACCTTCGGGAAGAAGGAGACGGTAACCGTTAGTTTCCATAATCGCTGATGATTCGTTTGTTTCACACAAAGATAGGATTTTATCGGATATACCCCTCAGGATTTTACGTTGACCCCATATCAAAGTATTCTTTCGGTGTACCTTATTACGGATCACCTGTAAAATATGGAGAGTGTTGCAAAGCTGTTTTCATTTCGCATCAGAAAGCATACTTTTGCATGGAACTATACATACGTATGTGCAGGGTTATATATGTGTACGTACAGTCTTATGCGTACATATGTGATATCCTCATGCCCAAAAAGTGTTTTTTAAAAGATCAAGAACTTTTCAAAAAAGAAGACGACCTTTTTAAAAAATAACAGGAACTTTTTTAAAAACGTCTTGATCTTTTTTATTGCTGCCAATACATCGTAAACCGTCATTCTGTGGAGGTACAAACTTTTCATGTGTACTTTTTGTGGGGAAAAAGCCTAAAATACCCTACTTTATATCAAGCCGAAACAATTTATAAAAAAAGAATATATAGCTGAAAACAAGGATGTTATGTAAAAATATGCTTCAAAACGTTGTGAGAGTATGAGAACATGAATAAGAGCAAGTATTTTTATCCTTACTACATAAATAGTTTATAATAAACCTGTTATATATGCAGTGAGGGTATGAGGGTATACATGGTTCGAACTTTTCTTAGAAACATGCAAAACGCTATATTCCACGATATAGGAATATATGCCGTTTTGATAGAGGGGAAATTTTTTATGGTATATAATTCCAATAATCCATATTTGTAACGATTTGAACTATAATTTTACGATCTCCTTCTCGTATTTCGTTGGGAGCATTCTGAGATGCATAAGATATTTTTGCGCCCACTCCTTTTGCTTTTAACATTTTATTGGGAACTCCTTTCTTTATAAGTGCATTGACTACAGCGTCTGCACGTTTTTGGGATAGTTCCATATTGTATTGTGATGATCCTTTTGCATCAGTACATCCTGTAATGAGATATTTTTTGCTTGTGTCTGTCAGCATAATTTGAGCTATTTCATCAATGATAGTAGCTGCTTTAGGAGTTATTTCTGTTTTATCAAACTCAAAATAGATATTGTTGAATAAATCACATAAAACATTGGGCTGGTTTGGAGTCTCTACAATTTGTTTCATGATTATAGGTTTTTCTATTTCTTTTTCTATGATTTTTCCACATATTGAATTTCCGGTTTGACTTTTAGGGATTTACCACCAATGCGCCACATCAATCGAATGCTTCCTTGCCATGAATTGGCTATATGTTTGTATGGCATGATGAGATAGTCTCCTTGGAGTCCTATGCCAATGTTGTCATTAAGCCACATATTCACGCCTATTCCCAATGAAATAGGGATAAGATTTTGTTTATCCTTCCCTTCTTTAGTATAATCATTTGACAGATTCCATCCCATCTCCTCACTGTTGAATTCTTCCATCCCCTTATAATTGATCTTAAAATTCTTGTACATATAGTTGACCCCCATTCGAAGAAAAGGATCAATATAATTTGAATGGAAATATTCACCTAGGCGCCACTGTAAACCGATTCCTGTCATACCTAGCCATCTTGATTCCTTACCGTTACGGACAGGATCGGAACTGTAGTCTAATGTTCCTTGTAAATCTAGATAAAAATGAGAGTTAAGTTCACGAGCAAAATATAGATTTCCTCCGAAAATGAAATCTTTTTTGTTAGTACCTACAGTGTAACCGCCTTTATTATTAGTATGGAAATTAATAACATTAAAACGTGTCATTTGAAGTCCGGTTGCGCCTATACCTATTTCCCATGCTTTTTTATTATTATCGGTTGTTCCATTCTTTGCGCTTTTTTGTGCATTTATAGGTAAACCGAAACATAATACTGAGGTAAAGCATAGTATGAGATGGATTTTATGTATATATATTTTCTTCATATTTTATTCTTCATAGATAACTTGTACTTCGGGCAACTCATAAGAGCTGTTATAGTTTTCAATAATAAATGTTTTTTCATCCTTCCTTTTCGGAGATAACCTTGATAATATCTATAGAAATATGAACTATTGCCATTGTCAATGTATATGGATGAATTTAAAAACGGTGCGAATACTTTGAACGTTGGAACTTCTGCAGAAGATCTGTTATTAGAACTTGATGCTTCTTGTGAACCAGCTGTTGAGGTATATCTGAATGTGATATATGCCATTTTAAGTTTGTTGGCTTCTTCTTCAGTATAAGCTATCGGTTCTACATAGTCCATTCCATTTTCTTTAACGACACGTGTGGTCGATGATTTGTAAATTCTTGTAAAGTCTATTTTTGAAAAATCCAATTCACCTTCTGCAGATGAGAAACTGGGTGCTTCTCCATTGGATATTATTTTTAATTTTAATGTTTTTAGCGTAGGTCCCATTTGATAAGGAGCTAATAAACAAATACCATTCCATTGGAAAGTTTCTCCATAATAAGGCTCTCTAGCTTTTACAGTGTAATAAACGTCACTTCCATCCCAATATTCAGATTGATTGTTTTTGAATTTTCCGGGATTTTCTTGAATGAACCGATAGGTATAAATATAGTAATAATATCCTCCATTATTTGAACTAGAATTTTGGCTTGAATATAATTTTTTGTCTGACAAAATACTGTTGGGATTATTTTTATCAGAGACTCTATATGCGTCTAAATTCCTTGAACCACTATTAGGTAAATAAGAAGGGATATTTTGCCATTGGTCTTCCGGATTAACTTTTCGTTGTATATAGAAATATAGATACTGATAATCGTATAATGAATTTGAATTATCGCGAAGGATCATTCTCATGCGTACTCTATTGGGAACATATGTGTTTTTAGCGGATTCTTGCGGTGTCTTTCCGGCTAGGGTTACTTCTTTTACCGTTCCCCAGCGTAAGTTTATGTCTTGTATTTCGGGTAAATCTTCTTTAGGTACAATAAACTCTCCGTTTTCATTGGTTATGTAAGTTTTTTCTGCATTGATACCCGGCATACCTTTTACTTGAGCTTTGGGTGCGATTTGTCCAGTTTCATCATATACTTTATAGAGTACACCTCCATCAGTTGTGCGTACATATTCACCATATTCTGATTGAGAATATTGTGCAATAACATTAGGTATACCCTTAATGATGGTAACTTCTGTTCCCGGTTTTCCTGGTTCTCCGGGTTTGCCGTCTTTGCCATCTTCTCCGTCTTTGCCATCTTTTCCGCGTAGATAGTCATAAAAATCATTTAACGTATTTTTTTCACAGTTCCATACTCCACCATTTTTGTGATCGATAAGTGCGTCTGTTGTACCACAACGTTTAGCTAAGTCATTTTTCCACAGTTCATGTGCTGACAAACCATTGCTTCCGTTTATTCCGTCTTTACCGGCTAAATAATTGAAAAAATCATATTCTGAAACTTTGTCAGAAGGCCATTTTTGTCCTGGATTTTTAGGATCATTAATATTGCCTGTTCCTACAGTTTCTTTCCATAGTTCATAAGTGGATTTTCCATTGTTACCATTTGTTCCACTGAGGTAAGTATAGAAATCTGCCATTGTAATTTTATCTTTGGCCCATGCTGAATTATTTTGTCTTTGATTTTGTCATTTTTGACATCATTCACCCATAATTCGTATGCAGATGCTCCGTTAACTCCTTTTTCTCCTTGAGCTTTTATTCCTGTATCAGTAGTACCTATCCACCAATTTCCGTTATTACCTATATGGGGAGATATGCCATCATCTCCTTTCTCTCCTTGAGCTTTTATTTTTGTATCGGTAGTACCTATCCACCAGTTCCCATTTTTTATAACCGGGGTAAGTCCGTCCGTTCCTTTATCACCTTGTTCTCCTTTGGGGCCTTGCACTGCAATCCCTGTATTGGATGTGCCTATCCACCAGTATCCGTCTTTAATGAAAGGGGTTAAGCCGTCGCTTCCTTTTTCTCCTTGAGCTTTTATTTTTGTATCGGATGTATTGATCCACCAGTTTCCATTAGGACCAATATAAGGGGATGCTCCGTCTTTACCATTTTCTCCTTTTTGACCTTGAGCGGGAAAATTTGTATCATGATTGCCAATGTACCAATTACCATTTTCACCAACATGTGGAGTAATACCATTTTCACCATCTTTCCCTTTTAAATATAAAAAGAAATGTTCCATTGTTGTTTGGTTTTTGGGCCAATTTATATTGCCGTCAGCAACAGATTGTTTCCATAATTCATAAGCGGAAAGTCCGTCTTTTCCATTAATTCCATTCTTTCCATCTTTGCCGATAGCTTTGATTTCTGTGTCTTTATTGCCGATATACCAATTTCCATTTTCACCAATATGAGGTGATTGTCCGTCTCTTCCGCTAAGAAAATCCCAAAAATCGGCTTCTGTATTTTTTGAAGAGGACCAAATGAGCGAAGGGTCATGAGGGTTGGTGACATTACCTTGGGTGATCAGGATTTTCCATTGATCGTATGCAGACATTCCATCTTTTCCTTTGTCTCCTTTTTCTCCTTTTATATAAACTAAAAAGTCTGCTAAATCAACTTGGGTGGAAGGCCAGTTTATATGACCGGTTTCAACTTCTTCTTTCCATATCTCATAAGCGGATTTGCCATTGGTTCCCTGAGGACCTTGGGGTAATTCAAAATCAATACTGCTGCACGAGAAAAAAAATGTGCAAAGTAGCACTGATAATACATAAATTTTGCATTTCTTTTTTGTATACATGACTATAAATAATTAAAAATGAATTACTTTTTGTTGTTACATATTTGATAAACTCAGTTCTGCTTTATTGAATACTGTATCGTTGGGGGTGTTCATGCAATTTTATATTTTAGGTTATTCTACTGTGTGCGATTTACATTATAATAATATTCACATTTTATTTAGGTGCAAAGTTCTATATTTGGTGCTAAAAAGAAGTTGCGTATTTAAAAGATTTGTTTGCATATAATCAATCTTTTCTTTTATATCTGCATAAAAAGGTTTCCTATTTTTCTTAATGTTTCGTTTTTGGATAGTTTTAAATGGTAGATACTTCATATGATTTTACATAAGGAGTATATGTGATAAGTTTTTCATATATTTGATGGTGGATTATTGATTAAGTTTGTGATATTTGTTTTATATGATCGTATTAGAAACTCTTAAATAGATCCATATACCGAGATCAGGAAACAAACTTATTCTTAGCTTCAGTATGTATGATGGAGATAAGTATATTCATAATCTTTAGGATGCGGGATGTTTGTTTAATCGTTTGCGGAAACAGAATATGTTTCGAGAGGAGGTGTACCTTTTGATTCTTCTCCTTTTTTACGTATTTCGTTAGGAGTGGCTCCAATATTCCTTTTACAGTAGGTCGTAAAGTGGGAAAATGTCTTGAATGATAGTCCAACATTATTTGTTTGATGGGTAGGGTACTTTCTTTTAACTTGAATTCAATTTCATAAGATGTTTGCTTTTGTAACCATTGATATGGTGTATCTCCATGAAAGTTTTTTTTGAATAACTGTGTGAAAATAAGGTCGTTATATCCGCATAGAATAGCTAATTCTTTGGCAGTTCTGCAAGCTTTGTAATGTGTCATGACGGATACGAAAAACTGAAGATCATTCGAAAGGGCATAACGGAAAATGGAGGCAATTTCGTTTTGCTATAGCAAATTTTAAATAATGAGAACAGCTCATATTCTTTGGCTCGATGTAAGTCGGGAATTTCTGTTCCATTTTTCATGTAATCGACCAGCAAATCCAAGTAGGAACGTATTAACGGATAAATGGGAAGAACTTCTACCGGTTTTACTTCTTCGATGGATATGTCTTGTAGATATTCTATTATTCTGCTATGTAGATAAGGGGCCACAATATTACATGCATGGATGACGAGTTGTACATCATCCATTGTTTTGATTTTACATTTATGTAAGCTGCTGATAAAGAAAAATTCATTTTGCACTGCTATCAGAGGCATTGATTCCATTTGATCTCTGAAGAGACATAAAGATCCTTTTAGTACAAAACAAACTTGGAATTCATGGTTTTCATTCAGATTTTGGATAATTTCTCCCTTGCCTATATGAAGATATCTGAATTGGCTGAATCTGGATAGTGCAAGAGGATCACGGTATAAATTCTTTAGTAAAAATAGCATTTCCATATATTATAAACATTTTAAGATAAAAAAAGTTTTGATATATCTATCCCGGGCAAATATAACTTGATATTTAAAATGTTTTAAAGCTATAGAAGGAATATGCAACTAAATCATTGCTAATATGAAATTGAATCTTCTGTTTAAGAAAGAGTTTATCAACATATGAAATTATAAGGTATTTAAGGCCGGATGTTTTGGATAGTAGCTTATAAAGTGGAAGATGTTTACTGATTTTTATGAGTGAATGTAAATAAGTGATTTGGAATGGAGAAAAATTTAAGGATCTTTTCCTTATTGTTATCTTGTAAACAATAAGGAAAAGATCCTTAAATTTAAATTATTGCTGGTATTGGCCATTCACTATAACATTTTTCATACGAATATTGTGAAAAGCATCTTTATTCCATTGGGAAAATTTAGTTTCGATCTTTACATCTTTAAATGAAAAATTGGATAACTCATACTCAGCTTCATTTTTATTCACATTTAGAAATTTGTCACATTTCAGTTCTATGTTGTGCATCGTGATATGGCTTCCGTAGGATTTAGGAATCGTTGTTCTTCCTTTCAAGTCATAAAATTGTTTCCATGACGAAACTCCTAGTAAAGCCTTGCAGAAGCCTTTTACATTTTCTACTGTGATGTATTCATAGTGTTGCGGAGTATCAGGCCGCATTTTCAATAGAAGTAGTTCATTACCGCCTTCTGCTCTGCAATTGCGCATTAATACATTATAGACATGGATGGACTCGCTGCCACAAGTCATGCAACTGCCAGTAGTATGATCAAAGAAACAATCTTCTATTAGAATGTTTTTATTGGGACCGTTATAAGTATCCTGATCGGCATAAGGTCCTTTTCCACCTTTAAAGCAGATGGCGTCATCATTTACAGTAAACCGGCATCCTTTAATATGAAAATTGGTACATACATCCATATCTATACCGTCCGCACTAGCTGATTTTATAGGTTTGATAGGAGAGAAAATTCGTAGATTGAGTAATTTCACTTTATCGCAGCGATAATAATGGCTGGTCCAAAAAGGAGAGTTCTGTAAAGTCACATCAGCAACCTGCACATTACGGCAATGAGCTATGTAAAGTAGGCGTGGTCGCATTTCATCCTTGTTTGTACATTGAGGATTCCATTCGCGACGTAGGCGGAAAGCTTTCCAGTAGGGAGTGCCGTTTCCGTCAATTGTACCTTTGCCGCTAATTGTAAAGGTATCTAACCCGTCGGCATTGATTAATGCACCGAAGTATTTGCAGTATTCACCTTCAATGCGAGTCATGAGGAGAGGGAAATCCATAATGTTCTCACTACCTAGTAAGGTGGCGCCTTTTGACAAATAAAGATGAGTCCCTTGTTTGAAAAAGAGGGAACCGCTTTTATAAATTCCTTCAGGGATGTAAATGACCCCACCGCCATTGGCTGCCGCTTCGTCTATGATCTTTTGTATTTTTGTGTTTGAACGATATGGGGATTGCTTTCAATTCCATAATCGGAAAGGTCGTATTTTTTTCCTTAAGGAGTCAGGATGGACCACTTTAGTTTGGAGAAACCATTCGGAGATAGGAGTACCATCAGGAAACACATTTTGTTTTCTTTGTTCTTTTTTTGCCATTGAGGGTACTATTATGCTCAAGCATAACAGGAGTGATAGTAATTGTTTCATAAATAAGTTTTTCATTTGGTTCATATTATGTGGATGACAAAGAAAAACAATAACAGTCAATTGTATCTGTATTTATTGTTTTATTCAATGGAAAATTGTACGGCTTGATTCTTTTCATTAAGGCGGATGGTTGTGATATAGAGAGATTCCTTAGTCTGGAAAGAACAATTTAGGAGCCTTTTTTTATCTGCACAGTCGTTTCTCCAAACTTATAAAGCTTGAATAAATCGCGCTTTTTGCCCTGTTTATACTATTTTCCATCTATGTAGATTCTTTTCCATATTTTCAGAGGTTTGTGGCTGTTCCGGCTATTTTTTATTCATGGCATTATATCTAGTTTTGCCATGTTCCTTGATGAAGAAATGAAGGGATTAGATTTTATGTATAACTTTAATTAATTACAAATGAAAGACTCGGAGAACAAACTATCGGGAAGTATGCATTCTTTTAAAAGGATGCTTTCCTTTGGTATTCTTATGGTAATTGCGATGACCCTGTTTGCTCAGGTTAAGAATGTATCGGGCGTGGTGCTTGATAAAAAAGGGGAGAGCATAATTGGTGCCAGTGTATTGGTGAAAGGTACTACTAATGGTACGATTACCGATTTTGACGGTAATTTTGTTTTGAGGAATGTGGCCGACAATGCCATTTTGCAGATTAGTTTTGTCGGATATCAAACTTCAGATGTATCAGTTAAGGGACAGAACAATATTAAGGTGGTATTGTCAGAAGATACTGAGACATTGGATGAGGTGGTAGTCATAGGATATGGCTCGGTTAAGAAAAGCACTTTGACGGGTGCGGTTGCCAAAATGGATTCTAAGGCAATAGAGGATCGTCCTTTGGCTCGTGCAGAGAATGCTTTGCAAGGTCAATTGGCTGGAGTGACAGTACGTAATACAACAGGTGAGCCGGGAGCCGATATGCAGATCCGTGTCCGCGGTGCGGCTTCTGTCAATGCAAATTCCGATCCACTTTATGTGGTTGATGGGGTGCCTATGAATACGTTGAGCGGATTGAATCCTTCGGATATCGCTTCCATAGAAGTTTTGAAAGATGCTGCTTCTGCTGCGATTTATGGTTCACGTGGTTCCAATGGAGTTGTTTTGGTTAGTACTAAACAAGGTAAGAGTGGAAAAGCGAAGGTGGCGTTCAATGCTAGTTTCGGTGTACAGACATTAGAGAAAAAAATGGATGTGCTTAATACGACGGAATGGATGGAATTTAAATTGAGATGGAATGATGCAAACTATTTGCAGGAAGCGAAGAAATTGGGTTTGACTAGTGCCAGTATAAAGGATGATAATGCCACACGTTTGTCTAATCTCGGAATTCAGGCAGGTACGGCAAACTCTTATCTGGTTGTTTTTGATGAACGTTGGTTTAACTATTTGGGAGATGACATGAGGAATGCGCATACTTATACTCCCAATCCGGAACAACTTAGCCTGTTGGATTGGCAGGATGAGTTTTTTCGTAACTCTATCGTACAGGATTATAGTTTGAATGTTTCGGGAGGGACGGAAAACACATCTTATTTATTCTCAGGTGGATATATGAATCAGGCTGGTATCGTTACCGGTACGGGATATGAAAGATTCTCTTTTCGTGCCAATATTGAATCAAAGATAAACAAATATCTTACAATAGGTATGAATATGGCTCCTACGTATATTGTGCAGGATGGTTCCGGACAGGCAAATGGTAAGGATTCCCAGGTACATCAGGCTTTGTATGCTACACCGGTATCGGAACCGGGGGTAGGATATATGACAAATGTTGATCCGAATCCCTATTATCTTTGGGCGGGAAGCACATCGAGTCCGGTTTATAATATGGAGAAGAATATCAAACAGAATAGAATGATGCGTTTGGTTGGGAATGCTTTCGTACGTATCACTCCGTTTAAAGATTTCAGGTAGAACTTTCTGCTTCGGCTAATTATTATGATTTGGATGGAAATGATTATAAGTACACTAGTACAACCGGTAGTTGGGCGCAGGGAGAAGGACAAAACTCTTCGGGGGGCATAATACGGAAAGAAAATGGAGTACTCTTTTGCAGGCTCTTGCAAATTATGACCATGTTTTTGGCAATCATGGAATTAGTGTAATGGCGGGTTTTTCTTCCGAACAGAGTAATCTTGGTTTCAGTACGGCCCAATCTTTTAACAAACCATTTCCCAATGATGCCATAACAGGTTCCTTTGATGGTTCGAAAGTTACAGCAGGAACTAATACGGTAACAGAGAAAACAGCCAATAAATTGTTGTCTGTGTTTGGACGTTTGCAATATAATTATGCAGAACGTTATATGTTGTCCGGTAGTTTGCGTTATGATGGCGGTTCCGTATTCGGAGCTAACAATAAGTGGGGCATCTTTCCGGCTGTTTCCGGAGGTTGGTTAGTGTCAAATGAGAAATTCTTTAAAAATTGGGGAATGTCTTGGTGGAATACATTGAAGCTGAGGGCTAGCTATGGTGTGACCGGTAATAATTCTATCAGTAACACGGCTGCTTATCCTACTTTGTCTGCAGGAAATTATGCAGGTGCTCCCGGTTATAAGGCAAATTCTTTAGGTAATGCTGATTTAGGTTGGGAAAAAACACATAGTACTGATGTTGCGCTTGATTTAGGATTCTTCAATAATAGAATTCAATTGTCGCTGGATTGGTATACCAAGAATACGACTGATTTGTTATATCAGGTACCTGTGGAAGGAGCTTCCGGTTTTACTACCGTTTGGGATAATTTAGGAGATATCCATAATGAAGGCTTTGAGATCGAATTGAATACGCATAATCTCACAGGAAAATTTTCATGGAGTACGTCATTCAATATGTCATATAATAAAAATGAGGTGAAAGCTCTAGGGAAAGATAATACTCCGGTATATTCGGGATTTGATAAGAACAATCCGTCTAATATTCTGACTGTGGGAAAGCCTGTTAATACATTCTATATGTATGATGCAATAGGTGTATGGAAAAATCAAGCTGAAATTGATGCTTACAGTGCTGCCCATGGAGGAAAGCCGGTTACTTTTGAAGGAAAACAAATTGTACCGGGTGATATCCGATACAAAGATGTAAATAATGATGGTGTGTTCGATAAAGATAATGACAGGGACTATTTAGGTAGTCCTACTCCTAAATTAGTATTTGGAATGACGAATACTTTTATTTACAGAAATTTTGATTTGTCTATCTTGATGACAGCTCAGACAGGAGGAAAGATTTTTGGTGTATTGGGACGTGCCATTGACCGTCCGGGTATGGGGGCTAAAGGGAATGCTTTAGGACATTGGAGAGAGGCATGGTGGTCGGAAGATGAGCCGGGCAATGGAAAAGTACCTTATATTTTAAGTTCTACTACAGGTGCTACGTTAGACTCCCGATGGTTATATTCTTCCAATTATCTGCGTATCAAGAATTTGACTTTGGGGTATAAATTACCTATTAATCCTAAATTTATTTCCTATGTACGTGTATATGTATCCATTGAAAATCTGGCTAAATGGGATAGTTATTATGGAGGGTACTCTCCGGAGGCGGCCAATACGGCAGCCAGTTCCTCACCCGGAGGTAGCAGTGCTTTGGGATTGGACTATGGTGGTTATCCTTCACCGAGAATTTACACTTTGGGTATCAACGTTAATTTCTAATAAAAATATAGAGCTATGTTCAAATTGAAAAATATATTGCAATTGAGTGCATTGATGTTCTTTGTTATGTCGTGCGATGATTATTTGGAAACTCCTCCTGCTGATTTAATGACCTCTGATGGTTTCTATCAGACTCCCAGTCAGTCTGAACAAGGGGTGGTAGGTATTTATTCCGATTTGCGTGAACTTGCCAATTCAGAGTATTTATTGATGTCTGAATGTCGTTCGGATAATGCATGGACAGAACCAAGACCTAATGGGTTGAGAGATTTTTCAGAGATAAGCACATTCAGAGCTACCAGTGATTTGGCAACTTTTAATAGTGTATGGAATACATGGTATAAAGTAATTTATGATGCGAATACTGCTATTGCCAAAATAGCAGGATGTAACTTTGAATCGAATGATAAGATTAAAAAGCAGTTTATGGGCGAAGTCTATTTTCTGAGAGGATGGGCTTATTTTGAGTTATCACGCCTTTTTGGTAATGTTCCGATTATTGATGCTCCTTTATCGCCTAGTGAAGTGAAGAAAGTACCTCAATCGTCTGCACGGGAAGTTTTGGATAATATAGTGGTTCCTGATTTGATTAATGCGCAGACGATGCTTCCTCTAAAAGAAAATATGGTGAGTGCGAATGGAACTTCGATTGTATTGCAGGGGCGTGCGGACAAGATGGCGGCAGAAGCTATGCTGGCACGTGTGTATATGACTTTGGCGGGTTTCCCATATTATGATTCCGATGCCAAGATATTAGCTAAAAAGCAATTGGAAATCGTGTTGAATTACTCAAAATCCAATCAGAATAAATATTGGGCTCCGACACTTGATGAATGGAGAAAGCAGTGGATGCCGAGCACGGATTATTATAATAAATACTCTATTTTTGCTATTCAGTATCGTACGGGAGGAACAGGCAACAGCGCTTTGTTTAATTTCAGTATGGCTCTACCTCCTTCCTATACGAATAGAAGAATCTTTGGAAATGAAATTTATGTGGAAAAGAGTTTGATGTATGAATTTGATAAAATTTATTCTGATGGGAAAAAGATGGAAGAGGGAATGGTTTTTCTGTTCTGACAGGATATGAGGCAGAGCCTAATTATCCGGCTTATACGAATACAAAAGAGAAATTGATTTTGGAAGATGGTTCGCAAGTGGATGTTTATACAAAATCAATGTTTTATAAGTTTATGCCTAGTAAACGGAAGATAGCGGAACTTGGGATGTCACTGACTCCGGAAGTCACAATGAAAGACGATAATGACTGGCCTGTAAATCTTCCTATTTTACGCTTGGAAGATATGATGTTGATGTATGCTGAGTTATTGGTTGAAGAAGGTAAAATAATGGAAGCTGTAGCTTATGTGAATGATATCCGTAAAAGAGCCGGTTGTGATGAGGTGAATACGGTAAGTGCTGCAGATGCTTTGAAATTGATAAAACGGGAGCGTAGAATAGAATTAATGGGAGAAGGAGTGCGTTGGTTTGATTTGGTGCGTTGGGGGGAATGGCAAACGGAAATTCAAAGTTTATTTGATAGTTATCATAATCCGGATGGTACCGATAAGAATAATGTAAAGACAGGACGTTATTTATATCCTATTCCATTGAATCAATTAAATGTGACTCCGGGATTATATAAACAAATGAGGGATATTAAGTATATAAGTTAAACAAAGTTAGTTTTGAAGGTGAAAAGGTAAAGAGGTGTGTCAAAAGCTATTTTTGATAATTGCTTTGTTATGTGGCACACCCTCTTTTTATCGGAAAATAGAGAAGTAGATTATTTATGAAAAATAAAAAGTTGCTTATTGCCATTTTGTGCATATTTGTATTTGATTTGCCGGGGGCTGCTAATCGCATTCGGCAGAATTTTGACTTTGACTGGCAGTTTAGATTAGGAGAAAATGGAGATTTTAGAGAGGTACAATTACCGCATGACTGGAGTGTGGAGTTGGATTTTGATGAAAAGCAGGAGGAGCGAGTGGTTATTTGCCGGGTGGCATAGGTTGGTATCGCAAATCTTTTATGATTCCGGCGAGTTACAAAAATCAAAAAGTTAGTCTTGTTTTTGATGGTATTTATCATAAAGCTACTATTTTTTTGAATGGAAAGGAGATTGCTTATCATCGTTATGGATATACTTCGTTTGAAACAGATCTGACCCCTTTCCTGAAATATGGAGAGAGTAATGACTTGAAAATCAAGGTAGATCATTCAGAAATTTCTCGCTGGTATACTGGTTCCGGCATTTATCGGCATGTCTGGTTGCAAGTGACTAACCCTGTTCATGTAAAAATGTGGGGAACTTATGTTACGACACCGGAGATAACTGAATCCCAGGCAACGGTCAAGATTGTCACTACTATCGAAAACTCCATGGAGTTACCGACAACAGTGATTGTCCAGCAACGCCTGTTGGATGGTGATGGAAAAATTGTAAAAGCAGAAGGTAAAGAGGTGATGGCCCGGACTACGTTGAAACTTGATAAAGAAAAAACAGCTGAAGTAGTTCAGAATTTGTTAGTCAGCCATCCTAAATTATGGGATTTGGATTTTCCCTATCGTTATACGGTGGAAACCATTATAAAAAAAGGAGGAAAGACAATTGATAAATATCTGACTCCTTTTGGAATACGTTCAGTGAAATTTGATAAAGACAAGGGTTTTTTCTCAATAACAAACATCTTAAGCTGAAAGGCATGTGCCTTCATCAGGATGCAGGATGTTTGGGAACGGCTGTACCGGATAGGGCTTATGAACGCCGTTTGCTTATTTTAAAGGAATTTGGCACGAATGCTATCCGTTGCTCGCATAATCCTCCTTCTCCGGAATTTCTTAACTATTGTGATTCTATTGGCTTTTTGGTTATAGATGAGGCTTTTGATAAATGGAAATCGGGATATTATGAAGAATTTTTTGATTCTAGCTGGCAGCAGGATATCAGCGATATGGTAATTCGTGACCGTAATCATCCTTCTGTTATCTTGTGGAGTATAGGTAATGAGTTGGCTGAGGCAAAATTAAAAGATGATACAGGGATTGAACGTGCTGGTATGTTGCAGGATTTTGTACATCAACTGGATCCGAGCCGTCTTGTTATGCTCGCTTTGCAGCCGGGATTTGAAGATAAATTTGCTTCGGTGACAGATGTACTAGGGTATAATTATATGGAACCTCGGTTGATTTATGATAAAAAGAAATACCCGGAACGTATTTGCCTGATCAGTGAGAGCTATCCTTATTATAGTAGCATACGTGAATTTGATTCACGTGATTATGATGAGAAAAATCCATGGAATTATGTAATGGAACATGAATATATTTGTGGCTCTTTCATGTGGACCGGTGTGGATTATATTGGGGAGAGTTCAGGTTGGCCTAGTAAGGGATGGCCTTCTGCTCCGTTTGACATGTGTATGTCTGAAAAACCTAGAGGAGGATATTTTCGGGCTTTGTGGAATGAGAAGCCTTTTTTGGGACTTTATGTCATAGATTATAATTTGGATGAAGATCCGGGTAAAGACCATTGGCAAGCACCGGGAATGGTACACGATTGGACTTTTCCTTATCAGGATGCGCGTGTCATGCAGATTCAAACGCCGTCTAATTGTGACGAAGTGATGTTGATAGATCCTAGAGGAAAGGTATATGGACCTAGAAAGCCACGGATTATATAAATAATACGATTAAATGGAATCAACCTTATCGTCCGGGTAAGGTGGTGGTGATAGGGTATAAAGATGGGATAGAAGTGTGCCGTGACAGTATACAGACTTCCGGAAATAAAGCTGTCCGTTTTACTCTGAAAGCGGATCGGGAACAGTTAAAGGCTGACGGGCAGGATTTATCTCATATCTCTTTGAATTTATATGATGAACAAGGCATCCCCATACGGATAGATGACAGACAAGTGAAAGTGACCGTGGAGGGTAACGGACGTTTGATGGGGATAGATAGTGGCGAGATGCGTCGTAGTGAACGTTTTAGCAGTCATACTTTACCCACTTATTTGGGTCGTGCCCAAATAGTAGTACAGGCAGGGCGTATGCGGGGACAGCTCAAAGTAAAAGTGGAGGTCGAAGGAATGGCATCGCAGGAACTTGTTCTGCTTGTTGGTTAGTAAAGGCTTCCTAATTAAAAAAGGTATTTTAAAAATCACTTTTAAAATACCTTTTTTAATTTTGCGGTATTATTCTGATGTTAAACCGAATGATATGAAAAATCGTATATTTTTTTTGTTGCTCTTCTTTGTTTGTCTGGAATGGAATGCATATGCAGTTATTGATATACAATCTATTCATATTACATCCAGTGACGGATTGGCCAATAATACAATTAGAGATATTTTTCAAGATAAGAAAGGCTTTATCTGGATTAGTACCACTAATGGACTGAGCCGGTATGATGGTCACTCTTTTATAACATTGTTACCGGAAAAGGATAGTCCGATTTCATTAGCGGATTATCATGTCAAGAAGATTGATGAAGATAAAAATGGTTTTTTATGGGTGCTTTCTACTTCAAATGTATTCAGTTGCTATGATTTAAGACATAATTGTTTTGTGGATTTTACAGGATGTGGGGAACACGACCAAGCTTATGCTTATCGTGTAGAAACTGCTAATGGTGATAATTGGTTATGGGATGGACAAAAAGGTTGCAGAAAGATTTCATTTGAAAATGAACATTTTTCCTCTGTGACATTTCAATGTGAAAATGGCAAACTACCTTCTAATAAAGTGAATAGTTTGATTGAAGATTCTAGAGGGAATGTTTGGATTTGTACTCAGGAAGGATTGGTGAAAGTAACAAGAAACAAAATCGAAGTAATTTCTGATATGCATAATTTCAGAGCAGCATTTTCTTATGAGAACGCATGCTTTTTTCTTGCTGATAATGGTGATATTTATGTTTATGATGAGGATGAAAAACTACATTTTGTTCAAAGAATCGGAAAGGATGACGTTGACTTTCATTTTACTACTCATTTTGGCACGAAAGATGATTGGTGGCTTTTTACAACAAAAGGAAGTTACAGGTTTCATTTATCTACCCGGCAGGTAAGATTAGACAACCCGATTAATATCCCCAACGCTCGTTTTGTCAGAGATAATCAGGGGGATTTCTATGTTTTTAATCAGACCGGTGTGTTGCATTATTTTCAGAAGGAAACCGGAATATGTAAAATACTGTCATTGATAGATGCCACTCAGATGATGCCTGCTGCCGAGGAACGCTATGAAGTAATACAGGATAACAGAGGATTGATATGGATATCTACTTTTGGCTATGGTTTATTTGTGTATAATCCCCAAGAAGATATAATCAGCCATTACACTTATCAGGAGACTGGTAAAAATCTAGTTCATTCCAATTTTCTGCATAGCTTATTACTCGATCACTCGGGAAATGTATGGGTAGCTCGGAGTTTGCCGGTGTTACACTTTTGTCCGTATTAAGTGAAGGATCTTATCGTATTTATCCGGAACATGAGAGTGTAAATGATTATGTGAATGCTATACGTACAGTGGTAAAGATGCCCGATGGTGGTTTCTGGTTTGGTACGCGTCAAGGGAATGTTTACGCTTATGATAAAAATTTGGAGGCTGCATCTTGTTATAAGATGCCATACAATTATATTTATGCGGCTTCTTGTGATGGAGATGGTAAATTATGGTTGGGAACCGTACGATGGGTTTATGTATTGACGGACGTTGGTATCATAAAATGGCAGGTGATACCTTGTCATTGGCACATGAGAATATATTCGATATTTATCGTGATGATAAAATAGGATGTGGATAGGAACTTTTGGGGAGGACTGAATTTGGCGGTTTCACGAAAAGACAGGTATGTTTTTCGTAAGTTCCTGACTGGATCCGGTCGTTTGCAGGAAGTCAGGATGATCACTCAGGATAATAAAAAAAGGTTATGGGTAGGAACTAATAAGGGATTATGTGTTTTTTATGGAGATTCCATTATTGCTGATGCTCATAATTATAAACTTTATAATTATGAAAATGGAGATTTGCCCGGATATGAAATTAAATGTATTTTTCGTGATAGTCAGAATCGTATGTGGATAGGAATGTTGGGAGGCGGATTTTCTGTTTGTAACCCTAGTGAGGATTATAGGAACTTGAAATTTGTCCATTATTCCACAACTGATGGTTTGGTCAATAACATGGTAGAATCTATTATCGAAGATAAGACTGGAAAAATATGGATTGCCACTCAGTATGGTTTATCTCGTTTTTCACCTGATACGGAAACTTTTGAAAATTTCTTCTTTTCAGCTTCTATGCAAGGAAATGTATATAACGAACATGGCGCTGCCATAACTGAAGATGGACTTTTGCTATTTGGAACAAATCATGGAGTCATAGTCATTGATCCTTTGAAAGTAACTTCATCTCCTATGACCCGGAATGTTATTCTAACTAATTTGAAAGTGAACGGAATCACAGTACAGGTTGGTGAGAAGGATTCTCCTTTGACACAGGCGTTAAGTTATACACAGAATATAAAATTAGATTATGACCAGAATTCATTCATTATAGAATTTTCAACATTGGATTATTCTTTGGCATTTCCTTCAAGGTTTATTTATAAATTGAGTCATTTTGATAATGAATGGAGTACCCCTTCTTCTTTGAATTTTGCTTCTTATAAAAATCTTTCTCCCGGCACTTATCATCTGCATGTAAAAGCATGTAATTCTGCTGGGATATGGAGTGATGAAGAAACTGTGCTCAATATTGTTATCACGCCTCCGTTTTGGGAAACCACTTGGCTTATCTTTTTTATTTTCTTGTCGTTGTTATTGTGTTGTATGTTGCTTTTTGTTTGATACGGAATTTCAATAATTTACGGAATCGCATTCAGGTAGAAACACAGTTGACAGAGTACAAACTCATGTTTTTTACTAATATTTCACATGAATTCCGTACTCCGTTGACAATGATTCAGGGAGCTTTGGAAAAAATAGAGAGCTTGAATAAGATTCCCAAAGAGATGGTTTATCCCATACAGTTGATGAATAAAAGTACGAATAGGATGCTTCGTCTGATTAATCAATTGTTGGAATTTCGTAAAATGCAGAACAATAAACTTTCCTTGATGCTGGAAGAAACAGATGTGATGGTGTTCTTTTATGATATTTATCGAAGTTTCAAGGAAACGGCAGATGACAAACAGATTGATTTTCATTTTGCTCCTTCTACGTCATCTTATAAGATGTTTGTTGATCAAAGTAAATTGGATAAAATAAGTCTATAATCTTCTTTCGAATGCTTTAAAATATACTCCTAAAGGAGGAAAGGTTGTTTTTGCAATTATCGTTAATGAGGAAGTGGGGAAATTATTTATATCGGTTAGTGATAACGGCGTAGGGATTCCTAAGGAGAAGCAAGGAGAGCTGTTTTCTCGTTTCATGCAAAGTGGTTTTTCACATAACAGTGTGGGAATCGGTTTACATTTGACTTATGAACTGGTAAATGTACATAAAGGAAGCATTTCATTTGATGAAAATGAGGGAGGTGGTTCTGTGTTTACTGTTATCTTACCGTTAGATTCCAGTGTTTATGGAAAAAACGATTTCCTAGTATCAAGCATCCTTCAGGAAGAATCGTTTGTTCATGAGCAGTGTGATACCTATTTAACAGTAAATCATGATTCAGTGACCCCGGACCCTTTGAATAAAAAAAGAATATTGATAATAGAAGATGATGGAGATGTGCGTAAGTTTTTAGAAACGGAACTTGGTATTTATTTTGAGATCATAAGTGAACCGGATGGGCTTTCCGGTTTACAAAAAGCTCAGTCTTTTGAGGTAGATTTGATTATTTGTGATGTATTGATGCCTGGTATGAATGGCTTTGATGTGACACGTAAACTGAAACGTGATTTTGAGACCAGTCATATTCCCATTATTTTGCTGACTGCTATGAGCACTTCGGAAAATAAACTTGAAGGGGTAGAAAGTGGTGCGGATGCATACATAACGAAGCCTTTCAGTTCCAGATTGTTATTAGCACGTATATTTCAACTTATTGAACAGAGGGAAAAGTTAAAACGAAAATTCTCTAATGACCCTGCTATGACAAGTCAGGCTTTATGTTCTACAGAACTGGATAGGAAATTTGGTGAAAAATTGCAGACTATTTTGGAAAAACAATTGGACAACCCGGAATTCACTATAGAGGATTTTGCATCTGCGGTGGGGGTAAGCCGTGCTGCTTTTTTTCGGAAAGTAAAAGGAGTGACCGGATATACACCTAATGAATATATGCGTATCCTTCGTATGAAAAGGGCTATGGAACTTTTGCAGGAGGTATATACAATGTAAGTGAAATAGCTTATAAAGTAGGAATGAATGACCCTCTTTATTTTAGTAAATGCTTCAAATCTCACTTTGGAGCACCCCCTTCGGCTTATCTGCATAAAAATAAATAAAGGAGCGCTTGAAAGATTATAATGTTTTCTTATTTTTGATGGATTTATACCATAAAAAGGTGACTAGCACGATAAATGCAAGGAAAATGGTAATCATTTCTGATTGGTATGTCATTGGTTCCACCCAGATTTCGTGGAAGGCATTCCATCTTCCCATAACTTCTACGAAAGTCCAAAATACGACTACTGTAGCAATAGAAAAACGGAGAGCGTATCCCCATTGACTGATATTTATCAATCTTCGGAACATAAATAGTGATCCTACAAGGCAGCCGAATGCAACCAATGCGGTGATAGGATGGCGGTCACCTATAAAATTATCATCATAGCAGAATAGCAATACCATGTAATTGGTCCATAAAATAAGATTCAGCTCCATGAAAGTAACCAGTGAGGTGTGGCGTGTCATGGGACGCATTTCTACTTGTACTTTGCTGTTGCGGAAAAATACCTGTTGCAGATAATTGAAAAAATCGCATCCGCTTTTTATATTGAATAAGTAGAGTAACATGAACATAATCCAAAATCCGAAAGAAGAGGGCATGATCAGATATTCTGGTTTGGTTACCACTTCTCCGTCTACTATGAGTGGCTGTACTCCGAAACGATGTGCGTAATACACATAAATGAATTCAATCCATCCTGTCCAAAATAACAGACCTCCGAATAGCCCCCAAAGAGTTTGTTGAGTATCTCCTTTGGCAAATACGCCCGTTATGACCATTATTAAGCCTATTAATCCCATGAAAAAGGTTGCGTAATGCATGGTTACCGGTTCCATCAGGTGTTCCATTAAGATCATCAATGCATGTCCTAGCGGCATGGTAAACAATACAATTAGGAATGAGGTGATACCGATAAACACATTTCTTTTTTTTAGTTTCATTTTTTTCTTCTTTCTTTTCTATGTGATATAAAATTACAAATAAAGTTCCGAATATAAGTGCCGCCCATGTGATACTGATTACTACTAAGTATCGATTATATAAATATTCCCCATCTTCGGGAGTATGGTTCAAAGTGCAAAGCAAACATCGGCACAATGGATTATTTGCGTCGTGGGAACAATAGGAGTAAATAAGGAATGACAGACTACCTATAAGTAGGGTTAGTACAGCCAGAATCTCTATCTTTCTATGATGAAGTGTCTTGTTCACAGGCATTTCATGATGTACCAGTTTAACCATGCTTGTTTTTTTTTGCAAAATTAGTTATAGAAGTATATACTGACAATACCTATTAATGGTGATAAAATCCAGTTTTATACCTAAAAATAAGTACTTGTGTACTTTATTATATATGTGATTATTAGCAATAAAACCCCAATTTTTAGGTATTGTGTACCCTTGGTAGTAAGGGTAACTTTGCAACAAATTTTAAAACATAAAATAATAACTATTAATCAATAAAACAAAAGTATTATGAAATTGAAAAACTATTTAGCGATGATGGCTATTGCATTGTGTGCAGTAGCATGTAGTGATGATGATAATAAAAAGGAAGATACCGTGATCCCGGCTCAGGAGGTTGCTGGTACTTACAATGGAACATTATCACTCTCAGTATCAGGAAATGATCAAGGAACGTCAGACAGTCAGGTGAAAATTACTGCGGAAGAAGGAGGAACTGTTCAAGTTCTTCTAGTTGGTGGTGCTGGTGAAGGAATGATGTCATTGCCGGATATTGCTATACCTGGAATTAAAGTACAGACCTCCGATAATGTTACTTATACTTTTCCGGAAAGTGCTATTGATGTAACTGTTGGTACTGTAAAATATACAGGAAGTTTACAAGGAACGATTAAGGATGAAAAAGCTGATCTGATCTTTACACTAAAGCCGGGAGCCATGCCTATGGCTATTACTGCGACTTTTGTAGGCACTAAATAGCATGAAAAGATATCTCTTTATTATATCCATGCTGGGAATGATGCTTTTGCCATTCTCGGCATGTGATGGTATTTTGGAAGGAATATATGATAGTCCTGCTGCTTCGGATAGTAATGAATTCGGTTTCATAAGAACAGACCCTTCTACCCATTCGGTACTATTTATATTGATGCTACTGATTATAGACGTTGGACTTTTATTGATTTCCATACACAAAAAGTAGATTCTGTGAATGTGACAGATTCTGACCAGAAAGAACCGGAGGATGGGATATTGCTGTCCATCGTTATGACGTTAAAACCAATGCTGGAGCAGTATTGGAAACCGGTTTCACAGGTTTTTCCGCTTTACAGAATGCGAGTGCGATGCCCGAAGGAGTCTATGTGGATGATGTTTGGACTACCGCTAAGGTAGCCATTGATATGTCAGGTATGATGGATGGCAATATTGTTTATATGGAATCCTATTATAATGAAGAACTATCCAAATGGTTGAATGTTGATAAAAGTAATATGCCACCTACCTATACTCTTTCAAACAAGGTTTATATGGTAAAGCTGAAAGATGGAACTTATGCGGCTGTTCGTCTCACAAATTATATGAATGCTAGTGGTGTAAAAGGCTTCATGACTATTGACTATATTTATCCGTTTGAATTGTAAACCGACATACGATATGCATAGACTACTCAGAAACGTGTGCTTGATATTGTGTTGGCTGATGGCGATACCAGTATCAGCACAACGAATTATTTCGGGAACTGTATTTGATGAAAATAAAGAACCTCTGATGGGAGCAACAGTCTCCGTAAAAGAAAAAGTAACTTTGGGAACACTACGGATACACAGGGAAAATACACATTGAAATTACCCGATAATAGAGAATATACTCTGCAGGTTTCATACATGGGGTATATCTCGCAAACTCATAAAGTGTCTGTCAGCAAAACAGGTAAAGTTGATTTTATACTGAAAGAAGATGCTGTAAATATGGAAACTATAGTTGTAACAGGAACCCGTACTCCGAAACTCCTGAAAGATGTTCCTATTGTTACTCGGGTCATTACTGCCGATGAAATAAAGAAAGTAGATGCCACCCATATTGGAGATTTGCTTCAGGCAGAACTGCCGGGAATTGAATTTTCTTATTCCATGGACCAGCAAGTTTCTCTCAATATGCAAGGATTTGGTGGAAATGCTATACTTTTTCTGGTTGATGGTGAGCGTCTGGCAGGTGAGACTTTGGATAATATAGACTATAACCGCTTGAATATGGACAATGTGGAGCGTATTGAGATTGTAAAGGGTGCGGCTTCTTCACTTTATGGTTCGAATGCGGTAGGAGGAGTGGTAAACATCATAAGTAAAGTGTCTGCGGAGCCTTGGACTGTGAATCTCAATGGACGTTACGGGGCTTATAATGAGCAGCGTTATGGAGGAACAATAGGTTTCAATGCCGGAAAATTCAATAGTGTGACTAATGTACAGCATACCCAAGTAGATGAAAAAGATTTGGCCGATGGAAAAACAAATGAGGAAACGGAGGATTGGGCATTTAAAAAGGTGTATGGTGATAAAACTTGGAATTTCAAAGAACGTTTGGTCTATACTGCTAATGATCATCTGAAACTGACGGCACGTGCTGGATATTTTTTTCGTGAACGTGAGAAGTCACAGACTAGTAAAGACCGTTATCGCGACTTCAGTGGTGGGGTGAAAGGAAATTATGTATTTGATAAAGATAAAGATCTGGAAATAGCTTATTCTTTCGACCAGTATGATAAGAGCGATTACTTGCCACAAGATGCTAATGATGTACGTGATTATAGTAATGTACAACATTCGGTTCGTACTTTTTATAATCATACTTTTGTCGGTAAGCATATTCTCACCTTGGGTGGTGATTATATGCGTGATTATTTAATGTCCTATCAGTTTGCCAATAATGGAAGTAAACATCAGTATACAGTGGACGGTTTTGCACAGTTTGACTGGAACCCGACGAAATATTTCAATGTCATCACAGGATTACGTTTTGATTATTATTCGGATTCCGATATTAATCATTTCTCTCCCAAATTAGGACTGATGTATAAAATAGGAAACTGTTCATTGAGAGGTTCCTATGCCGGTGGTTTCCGAGCCCCTACTTTGAAAGAAATGTATATGAATTTTGATATGGCAAGTATTTTTATGATTTATGGTAATCCTGACTTGAAGCCTGAAACCAGCCATAATTTTTCTCTTTCGGCAGAATATATTAAAGGTCGTTATAATTTGACGGTGACAGGTTTCTATAATATAGTTGATAATCGTATCACTACGGCATGGAGTGAGGCGTTGAAAGGACAGGTATATACCAATATATCAAATATCAAGATATCTGGTGCCGAGGCAAATGCTTCCGCCAAATATCCTTGTGGACTGTCGGCACGTTTATCTTATGCTTATACACATGAGAATATCAAGAAAGGGCAACCTGTCATTTCAAGTACTCGCCCGCATACGGCTACTGTCCGTCTTGAGTATGATAAGCATTGGAAGAACTATGCGTTTAATATTGCTTTGAACGGACGTTTTCTTTCCAAGGTGAATACGGAGGAATATACGTCGAACACTTCTTATGAAGAAACTGAGAAGGTGACCTATCCGGCGTATACAATGTGGAAGCTTACGTTGTCTCAAAAAGTATGGAAAGGTGTTGATATGACTTTGGCGGTGGACAACTTGTTTAATTATGTTCCTTCCCGTTATTATAATAATTCGCCTGCTACTAAAGGAACAACTTTTTCAGCCGGTTTATCATTAAATATAGAACAATTATTCAAATGAAAGTTGGCTGCTAATACTAAATAAACTACGTGATTTAAATAAAGATATGAAGAAGAAACAATTACTGATTGGAGGAGGGATAGCAGTCATCTTGCTGCTTTTGTTTGGTGTATGGAATCTTTGGTTCAGTGCAACTAAAGTGGCTTTCATCAACTATCAGGTAATCAGTTTAGGGCAGATATCTAAGGCTAATGACAACTCATTTATTAAAATCAGTGAACTGAGCACAGATGACCTGAACCGATTGACCAGTTATGATATGATATTTATCAATGCCATGGGATTAAGGATTACTGAAGAGCAACGTGCGCAAATACAAAAGGCGGCCGATGGTGGTCTTCCGATATTGACTACTGCCGCTACCAATCCTGCAAACAAGATTATTTCATTGGATTCCATCCAAGCGGATACATTGAAACATTATCTGTCTAATGGAGGACGTCGTAACTATCGCAGTATGCTGAACTATGTACGTGTGTATATTGATAAAAAACGATTCTCTGTGTCTGAACCGGAAGCCGTAGTGAAACGTGCCGATGATGTGCTTTATCACATGAACCCAAAGAGTCCCGAAGACGAAGAGTTGGGTTTCAATACGGTAGCCGGATACAATATTTTTCTGCAAAACAACGGTTTGTGGAAAGAGAATGCTCCGCGTATTATTGTGACCGGTCCGATGGGTGAACCTTCCGGACTTATTGCTAAATTGGAGGAAACAGGCAATATGGTTTATCCTATACGTTCCATGCATTCTTTTATTCAGAACCATGGAATTGATTCTGTTCGTCCGTCTGCTATCATCAATATGGCGCATGGACGTATGGGCGATTATATCGTAGATTATTTGGCGAAACAGAATATACCGCTTTTCTCCCCATTGAATGTAAATCGCTTGGTAGAGGAGTGGGAGAGTGACAAGATGGGTATGAATGGCGGCTTTATGTCACAAAGTATTGTTACCCCCGAAATAGATGGAGCTATCCGTCCGTTCGCTCTTTTTGGACATTATAAGGATGAGGAGGGTTTACAACGTGCTTATGCTATTCCAGAACGCTTGGAAACTTTTGTGGAAACAGTTAATAACTATATTACTCTGCAGCGTAAATCCAATAGTGAGAAACGCGTAGCTATTTATTATTATAAGGGTCTGGTCAGAATGCACTGACTGCGGGTGGTATGGAAGTGGTTCCTTCACTTTATAACTTGTTGCAGCGTATGAAACGCGAGGGCTACAAGGTGGACGGTTTGCCTACCTCTCCGAAAGAATTGGAACAGATGATACAATCTCAAGGAGCCGTATTTGGTCCGTATGCCGAAGGAGCTTTTGACCGGTTTATGGAAACCGGCAAGCCCGAACTCATTACAAAAGAACAATATGAAAGTTGGATAAAGAAATCCATTCGTTCTGATATGTATGCCGAAGTAGTAGCTGCTAATGGTGAATTTCCCGGAGCATATATGACTACTTCAGACGGCCGTTTAGGAGTAGCTCGTTTGCAATTTGGAAATGTGGTGCTCTTGCCACAGAATGCAGCCGGTAGTGGGGATAATGCATTTAAAGTTGTACATGGAACCAATGCAGCTCCTCCACATACTTATATTGCTTCTTATCTGTGGACACAATTTGGATTTAAAGCTGATGCGTTGATTCATTTCGGTACTCATGGCAGTTTAGAGTTCACTCCGCGCAAACAAGTTGCTTTGTGTAGCAATGACTGGTCCGACCGTCTGGTAGGTGCATTACCTCATTTTTATATTTATTCCATCGGCAATGTAGGCGAAGGGATGATTGCTAAGCGTCGTTCGTATGCGGGATTGCAATCTTACCTTACTCCACCTTTTATGGAAAGTAGTGTCCGCGCCATTTATCGTGAACTGACTGAGGCTGTCAAGACATACAATAATTTGCTTCCGGCTGATGGGCAGGCTGTACTGTCTACTGGAAATAAAGAAGCTTTGAACCGTGCTTCATTGATGGTAAAGAAACTCACGGTGAAACTGGGCATCCATCGTGAATTGGGATTGGATAGTCTTCTTACTGTTCCTTATGCTGAAGAAGATATTCAGCGTATAGAAAATTTTGCTGAGGAGCTGGCAAATGAGAAGATTACAGGTCAGTTGTATACAATGGGGATTCCCTACGAACCCATTCGTATTACTTCCAGTGTGTATGCTATGGCTACCGAGCCGATAGCCTATAGTCTGTTGGCATTAGATAACTACGTAATCGTGCGGACGGACAGGTAGAGAAACATCGCACTCTTTTTACTCAACGTTATTTGGAACCTGCACGTGATTTGGTCACTCGTTTATTGGCTGATCCGTCGTTGGTTTCTGACGAATTGATTTGTCGTATTACTGGCATTACTTCCGATGAACTTGCTAAAGCACATGAAATCAATAAATCCCGTAATACTCCCCAAGGCATGATGGCCATGATGATGGCATTAGCTGAAGAGGCTCCGGCTGAGGCTAAAACACATGCTGATATGAGCGGTGGAATAATGCAGGCTGACCAAAGCGTACGTTCGAAAAGGAATAGCATATCTGAGTCAATGAAAGAGAAAATGAAGGAAATAGCGAAAGGTATGAATCCTGAGAAAGCTATGGAACTTGCAAAAAGAATGGGTGCAAGCCCTGAAGCTTTAAAGAAAATGGAAACAGGAATGTACAAGAGCCATGCTGTAGGTATGAATACACTGGCCAAAGATACGGTTACAATGAAAACAACTTCTCGAGGAAAACGTGAAAAAGCGGATAGTGATAAATTCGGAGGCATGGAAGCGATGATGAAAGTTATGATGTCCAAGAAAAAAGAATACTCTAAAGAGGAGATAAATTTTGCTTTGGCTGTCATGGAAGTAGAACGCACTTTGAAGAATGTGGGTAATTATAAGAGTGCTCTTTTGGAAAGTCCGGAAAGAGAATTGACCTCTATGGTTAATGCGTTGAATGGAGGATATACACAACCTTCACCGGGTGGCGATCCTATCGCCAATCCTAATACTTTACCTACGGGACGAAATCTTTTTGCTATCAATGCTGAAGAAACTCCGTCGGAATCTGCATGGGAGAAAGGGAAACAATTGGCTGACAATACTATCGAAATGTATCGTCGTCGTCATAATGACTCTATTCCCCGTAAAGTAAGCTATACATTATGGAGTGGAGAATTTATAGAAACCGGTGGCGCTACTATTGCACAGGTATTGTATATGTTAGGTGTAGAGCCTATTCGTGATACGTTCGGACGCGTGACGGATCTTCGTTTGATCCCTTCGGCAGAATTGGGGCGTCCTCGTATTGATGTTGTGGTGCAAACTAGCGGGCAGTTGAGAGATATTGCCGCTTCACGCCTGTTCCTTATCAACCGTGCCGTAGAGATGGCTGCCAATGCTAAAGAGGATCAATTTGAAAATCAAGTGGCGGCAGGTGTTGTGGAAGCTGAACGTGTATTGATAGAAAAAGGTCTGACTCCGAAAGAAGCCCGCGAAATGTCTACTTTTCGTGTGTTTGGAGGAGTGAATGGCAATTATGGTACGGGTATACAAAGTATGGTGCAATCTGGTGACCGTTGGGAAAGTGAAGAGGAAATCGCCGATGTTTATTTGAATAATATGGGTGCTTTTTATGGTAGTGAAAAGAATTGGGAAACTGTCCGCCAATTTGCTTTGGAAGCTGCTTTGACACGTACGGATGCGGTTATTCAGCCACGTCAAAGCAATACATGGGGTGCATTAAGCCTGGATCATGTGTATGAGTTTATGGGAGGTATGAATCTTGCTGTCCGTAATGTGACCGGTAAAGATCCCGATGCGTATCTGAGCGACTATCGTAATCGTAACAATGCCCGTATGCAAGAGGTGAAAGAAGCTATTGGCATAGAGAGTCGTACCACAATATTCAATCCTGCTTATATTAAGGAAAAAATGAAAGGGGAGGCCGGCGCAGCTAATACTTTTGCTGAGATTGTGCAAAATACGTATGGCTGGAATGTCATGAAACCTCAGGCTGTTGATAAGGAAATGTGGAATGAGATATATGATGTGTATGTAAAGGATAAATTTAACTTGGGAGTGCAGGGTTATTTTGAAAAGCAGAACCCTGCTGCTTTGGAAGAAATGACTGCGGTAATGATGGAAACTATCCGTAAAGGAATGTGGCAGGCTAGCGAGCAACAGATAGCGGATATTGCCAAACTACATACCGATTTGGTGAATAAATATAAACCGTCTTGTTCAGGTTTTGTTTGTGATAATGCAAAATTACGTCAGTTCATAGCTTCTAAAATGGATGCACAGACTGCATCCCGGTATAAGGAAAACATCAGTCAGATACGTGAAGTTGCTGCTTCAAAAGAGCAAAAGGGTATGGTGATGAAAAAAGAAGAGATGAATACAGTCGGTACGGAACAACAGACGAATACGGTAAGCAATACTGTTGTTTGTGTTGTAGTGGTGGCTGCTGTTCTTGTTTTAATTGTATTGGTGCGTTGTCGCCGTAAAAAAATGCAGGAATAACAGGCTATGGAAACAATTGTAGTTGTTCTTATGATATTGGTCTGTTTCAATTTTATGATGAAACAGACATTCCGCAAACGAGGATCGGTTGCAGCAATAGCTGTTGTAGCCGCCCTTTTTGTGGGGCTGATGTGCCATATGCAATTCAGCAGTCTAAGACACAGATTGCTGATTGGCTGGCAGATGCCCAATTGATGCTTGACACTTCGGTGGTGCTTACAGTGGAAGTTGCCTTACAGATGGCTTTTTGTATGTTGGCTGTTCATGTGCTTACTACAGGTCCTGTTAAGAAACGTACTCTTTGGGCTTACCGTGCTTTACGTTGGTTTCCGGGTATTTTGATATTTCCTGTCTTGTTTAGCGGATTGGTATATCTTATCTTCTCTTTTCCGGGTGTTTCCTTTTCTCTTGTCGCATGGAGTATGGCGGTAGGTGTATTGATATTAATTTCTGTAGGCACATTGTTTCTTCGTTATCTCTTGCCGGAAAAGGAATTACGGTTGGAACTATTGTTCCTCACTAATGCATTGACCGCCATATTGGGAATTATTGCTACTGTAAATGGTCGTACCGCCGTAACAGGTATAAGCGAGGTGGATTGGGGGGCATTGACCGGCTTGATAATTATGCTGGCAGGTGGAGGACTCATTGGATTGGTTATATATAAATATAGACGAATAAAAACAAACATTTAAAACTTACTGACATTATGAATCTTATATCAGACATTCTGTTTTGGATTTCGAACGGACTTTTAGTTCCTGTTGTTGTATTGCTTATTGTTCTTTTCATCCGTTCGCTATTATTGATAGGCAGTTTTTTCGGGCAATATTTGGCTATTCGGCGTACAGATGCGTTGTTGCGTCAACAGCTTGATGCACTGACTATAGATACTTTGCCCGAATTGGAAAGCAAACTTCCAGTGAAGTCGAACTCGTTGGTCATTGTGTATATCCGTCGGGTGTTGGGGTCAAAAGACCGTCCGGCACATGTGCAGCGTCTGTTGGCTGATTTTGAAATTACTGCTGATAAGGATTTGGCTATTTCAAAAACATTGACTAAGATGGGACCGATGCTTGGATTGATGGGTACATTGATTCCAATGGGACCTGCTTTGGTGGGACTTTCTACTGGTGATATCGCTTCTATGGCATACAATATGCAAGTCGCTTTTGCTACAACTGTAGTTGGTCTGTTTTCTAGTGCCATCGGTTTCATAACTCAACAGGTGAAGCAACGCTGGTATTTGCAGGATATGACTAATCTGGAATTCCTTTCTGAATTGCTCACTGAAAAACATACAGCTTGAGATGAAACGTAATTTATTAAGAAAAGAGGAGGATAGTGACCCGATGAGCGTGGTCAGCAATCTGTTTGATGTGGCGATGGTGTTTGCGGTAGCGTTAATGGTAGCCTTGGTTACCCGTTATAATATGACTGAAATGTTTAGTCAGGAGGATTTTACGATGGTGAAGAATCCGGGTAAGGAAAACATGGAAATTATAACCAAGGAAGGGCAGAAGATAAACCGCTATACACCTTCTGAGGATCAGGATGCCAAAAGCGGAAAGAAGGGTAGAAAGGTGGGGATTGCATACGAATTGGATAATGGGGAAATTATTTATGTGCCGAAGATTGATTGGGGAGTTATGGTTGATTGATTTTTCTTCTTCAATCGAAGAGGTGTAGGCTGTATTTCATATTCAGTATTACGCCTCTTTTTATTTTGAATATTTACTGATTACAAGTAGCGGTCTGTCCGTTTAGTTACGCATTTCGAAACAACTCTCCTTTGATATTTGTTATTATTACAAATAACTCACTCATATAAGAACTATAATGATGCAAAATGAACTAAACACGAGCTTGATTGAAGCTGTAAAAGAAAAACTGCCACTTAAAGAAAATCTGGCCAATCTGTTAATAGATACTTTGTATATCGGTAAAGAGGCTATTTATCGGAGGTTGCGTGGTGAGGTCCCTTTTACATTAGAGGAAGCTGCTTTGATATCAAGAAAGTTAGGTGTTTCATTAGATAATGTAATAGGAGTCTGTTTCAGTTCCAATGCCGTATTCGATTTGAATGTGGTGGATCATGAAGATCCGTTTGAAACTTACTATTCATTATTAAAAAAGTATGTCAATGTGTTACATGCTTTGCAAAACGATCCTTCCTCTTCCATGGGTACTTCTTCCAATATTATCCCCCAAACACTTTCTTTGAAACATAAATCATTGTCTAAGTTTCGCCTCTTTAAATGGATGTATCAAAACAAGCATATTCAGTGCAAGCATTTTGACAAGGTGGAAGTTCCTCAAAAAATATATGATATTCAAAATGATTTTGTATCTGCTACCGGACATATACATTCTGTGGATTATATCTGGGATAGTATGATTTTCATCATCTGATAAATGACATACAGTATTTTGCCGGGATTCATCTTATCACAGAAGAGGACAAACATCAGATTAAAGAAGAACTATTGCAACTGACCGACGAATTGGAAGACTTGGCTTCTAAGGGAAAGACAGAAGCAGGTAACAGTGTACATATTTACGTGTCTCATATTAATTTTGAAGCCACCTACAGCTATCTGGAGGCTGATTCGGTACAACTCAGTTTGATACGGGTGTATTCTATCAACTCCATTACTACGCAGGATTGTGGAATGTTCCTCAGTTTGAAAGAATGGATACAGTCACTGAAGAAATTCTCGACTATGATTTCAGAGAGTGGAGAGATGCAGCGTATACAGTTTTTCCAACAACAACGTGAAATAATAAGCACTTTATAATAGTTTCCTATTTACGAAAAACGAAATAGGAAAGAAATTCTGTTTACTGAAAATGAAAGTAAATAATCTGTTTATTTACTTTTTTTCGTTATCTGTTTTCTTATTCCTCAATTGGTCGTGAATCAGAAAGATAGAAAGTCTTTCATCTCTGTTTTAGAGCATAGAATTCCCATTTCCATAACTTAAATTTGCAGTCTGTTTGTTAATAACCAAAGAAGGGGAAAAGAATGAAGAATAAGATTGTGAATGAACTGATTACAGCCATGAAGGCACGTGTTCCTGAAAAGCAGAATTTGGCAGGCTATCTGGCAGATACATTATGTATGGGAAAGGAAGCCGTTTACCGCAGGCTACGGGGAGAGGTTTCTTTTACCCTTGAAGAAGTTGCCTTGATCTCTCGAAGACTGGGTATTTCCATTGATCAGATTATAGGAAATCACCTTTCGGACAGAGTGACCTTTGATTTGAATTTATTGAAGTCTTCTGATTCAATGGAAGGCTATTATGAGATAATCCATCGTTATCTGCAAATTTTTGATTATGTGAAAAAGGATGAAACAACAGAAGTTTATACTGCTTCCAATTTGCTGCCGTTTACTCTTTATTCTGAATATGAGTATCTGTCTAAATTTCGTCTTTGTCGTTGGATTTATCAGAATGGTGAGATCAAGACTCCTAATTCTTTAAGAGATATGCAGGTGGAAGACCGGATTGTGAGTGCACATAAGAAACTATGTGAAAGCGTGAAGAAATGCCGGAAAACGCATTTTATATGGGACACGAACATCTTTTATTCTTTTGTAAAGGAGATAAAATACTTTGCCGTTCTTAAACTGATAACCGATGATGATGTATTGCATTTGAAAACCGAGCTGTATCAGTTGCTTGCCATGATGGAGGAACTTTCGGTAACGGGAGAATTCAGTGAAGGCGGAAAAGTTTGTTTTTATCTTTCTAATATTCATTTTGAGGCTACCTATAGCTATATAGAAAAACGGGATTTTCAAATAAGTTTATTGCGGGTGTATTCCATCAATTCAATGGATTCACAAAGTTTTTATATCTGCCGGATGCAATGTAACTGGATCCAATCATTAAAGCGTCATTCTATCTTGATTTCAGAGAGTGGCGAGATGCAACGCATGGATTTTTTACAAAAACAACAAGCTATTATCGATAGTTTGTAAAGAGTGCCATTTGCCACGAATTACGAATATCGCAACTTTTTTATCCGGATAGTGCGTACAATGCAAAAATCTATTTGGATGGAGCTTGTTTTTTATATTTTGCAACAGCCGCTTGCACTCATTGCATAATAAGTTGTCAGTCAGTTGGATTATTGTCTGTTTCAGAAATGAATATAATTCACAGCCTCACTCTATTTCCCGATATTTGCAGTATAAGAATTAGATGAGTATTCATGTTAGATGGAAGGGGATAATGAATGATGAAAAGAGATAATAAAACCTATAGAAACTGGCTCTGCTTACTGTGGCTGGCTGTCTTTACTTCTTGTATGGATGAAACTTTCACCGCTAGCGATGTGGAAGGTACATTTATATCTATTAGGGGAATGGCACCTCATACGGGTAGTGTGCATTCAGGGACTCCGGAAGATTATATCATTCATACGCTCCGTGTTTTGGCATTTGACAAAACGACGGGTGATAAAGTAACCAACCTATTTTATAATGCACATTCCGGTGATATTATTCGTCATCCCATTGATGTAGGAAGTTACGATTTTGTGTTTTTGGCCAATGAGCCGGCTTATCAACCGGTCCGGACTTTATTGGATGCTATCACTCATTATGGTGATTTGAATCATATAGCCTAACCCGCTGATTTTTTCTCATCAGAACAAATTATTCCAATGATGCAGGAAATAAAGAATGTGACCGTGTTATCCGGCGGACAGGGAGCGACATTGGAAGATAATACAACAGTATCTATATTGCAATTGGCTCTTGAAAGAATGGGGGTACGGGTAGATGTCATATTGAGGGCTGAAGATGATTTGGAGCAGGCATTTAAAGGAATAATGTTCAGTAATTTGCCGAATCTTGTTCCGCTGACAGCCACTTATGATGGTCCGGCTATTGAACGGAGTGTGATACGTACATTTACTGTGGTTGATGACGGAAGTTATTTCACCCAAGGTACCCCGACAGCCGAATGGGATTGGGAGAAAAAGGTGAACCGTATCATCCTGCCTGCCAATGACCCTCTTTCCGTTACTAATGAAAGTGAGGCTGTAAACTTTACAATAGATATGGGGGATAATTATAATCCGTCTTGCAAATTGAAGATTGCTTCGAATCCGGTAAATTATAGCTTACCCAAGAATACAAAATTGGATTTGACCGGATATATTAAGGAGCCGTTGATGGTGAACATAGAGGCGTCTGAATGGGAGAATGTGGATGAAGATTGGAATATATCAGGTATTAAGGTACTGAATGTATCGGACTTGGAGGTCAGTATTACTGATTTTAATGGAGCACGTATTTCCTTTACCTCTAATATGCCGGTAGTCAAAGTGATGCCTCAACTTTATGTGGGAGCCGGGGGATTAGCAGCAGAAACAGAAAAGGTATTCAATGATTTGGTGTTGCTAAATGGAGATGTGAAAGACAGTGGAACCACGATAACCTATACTACCTCTCGTTTCTCATATATCTATGATAAGGCATCTCAAACCGGAACGGGCTATATGGATGTGTTGTTGGATGAGCAAAACATAATGGGTACACAGGAAACTTATCGGATTTTTTTGTCTGCTGAAGATGAAGACGGAGGTAGCCTGCAAAGAGAGATAAAAGTTCATGCCAGTCAACACGGGAAACGTTTTGAATTTAATCCGTATGGAACCGGCTATATAGGCGCTTTTTTTAGAAATGATGAACAGGGTGAAAGAATTATTACCGGACAGCAGAAAAGGAGGGACGGAACAAATGAACGTCCTCAGGATTTAGGTACACTCGGTCTATGGAAAGCGGAAGTGGAAGAAGGGAATTTCATTGTTCTGAGCTCTACTCCAAGCTTTGATCCGAATGTCGGGACTGATAATCCGGGAGTCGCAGAGCATTATAAGGTGCTTCCTAATAAGTATAAGGGAGAAAATGGAACTTATGTGGAAGGTAGGGGACGTATCTATTTCCGTATGGGAGTAACGGGAAAAAATACCGGAACGACCCCTAGGTATGCTAAAGTGAAAATTCAATGGTATGGAGGAAGATATGGGACAGGAGATGATGAATTGTGGTATAATACCGAGTATATGTATATCCGGCAGGGAGAAGCGGATGATTACATCATGAGGCCTGGAACTGTAGATGCCATATCCAAGGGACCGTCACAGGGGAAAGCACGTGATTATGCTCGCAAAATATCGCCTTTCAATCTGACGGCTCCTGCTTATCTGAATGGTGGAAATGAACCCTATGCAAAAGTTGATGTGAAACAAGGAAGGTTTGTGAAATATCCCACTCAGGCAGGAGCATTTTTTCAATGGGGGCTTCCGAAGGATGCTGATCAGGACTATTTCCGTTTGGCTTACCATCCTACAGCCTATACTGTGAACCATTGGATTAAGGATATACAGTTTTTTAATAGTACATCCGAATTGTTTTTACCGGTATGGGGAACAGCGCCTATACCAGCAGAAGATATTTATGACTATGGGTATAAGGAAATATTTGAAACTTGTCCTGACGGATACCATCGTCCTTCTGACGGATATATTGACAGAATAGCTTATAACGGACCATATCCTAATAATATAGATCAGGATGGCGATCATGTCATTGTGAAGGCAAATACGAACAAGGATGTCATAAAGACAGTACTTACGGATTATAGCGTTGAAATAGCATTTTCTGAATTGCGGCAATCCTTATTTAAGAATCCACTGAGTGGAGATGCTGGATTAAATGAGAATATTGGCGGATACGACGGTTCGCCGGAAGTAGGAGGGATTAAAGTAGACCGATATCAGAACTTTTGGCAAAGTAGGACTGATGTGGATGAAGCGCAAGAGCATATAACCTTCTTGATAGGCTTCTATGCTGATGGCTTTTTTGACCGCAGACCTATTAAGATGGGGTCAGCTGACGGTAGTTATCCTTATTGTGTATCATCGGGTAACGCACAGGCAGCTTATTTGGGAATTCTAGTATATAATGAGGCGAATAATGCTTCTGTCTTTTTTCCGTCAGCAGGAAGACGCCAGAATAAGGATAGTAGTCTGGAATTTACAGGACAGACCGGCTATTACCATACCGCTTCTATAGCTGCGTCTTCTGCCGAAGATCCTCATGCTGTGTGGAGCATGTCTCTGGGTAAGTGGCCGAATCCCGGTTTGATGTATCAGTTGCCGACCTTTGGTCAGTCTATCCGTTGCGTCAGGGATGAAGTAATCAGTAGAAAGTGATGATATGTATTTAATGGAGTGAGAAAATGAAAGAATTTGTATTATATATAGTTTGTCTTTGGTGTCTGGCTTTTCTAATGTCAGGCTGTGAAGATTCTATCCATCTATCGGAGCGGCCTGATAATAATAAGCCTCAAGCAAATAAGGTGCAGATTGAAATCTTTGCCCGTGCGAATTCATATCATTATCCTACAGTCCGTACCATGGATGATGAAGATAGGGTAGGGAAGACTCCATGGATATTGGTATTCAAGGGAGAAAATGCAAATGCCACCTTTGTAGAGGCGGTACAGGCTTTTGAGATGGTGGGAAAAAGGTATGTCATATTGACCAAACAGTCCGGCAATAGCAAGTATCAGTTACTGATATTGGCGAATCCATTGAATGATAAGTTTTATTATGGAAATAATGTGACTGAATATTTATTTACAGAATCGGATCTACGGATGAATATGATACCGGGGATAACAACATTATCCGAAGTTTGTGCCAAAATCCTGACTGAACCGTTAGAAAGCCCTGCAACCTCTGTCATTCCTTTTAGTAATGACGGAGAGACTATTCCTATGAGTTATTTGCTTGGAGTAGACAAAATAGATACTACAACACGGATTGAAAATAGTGATGGGAGTACTATAGAGCTCATTCGTGCAGCAGCAAAAATGGTGGTAGCTAATAAAGCCGATAACTTTTATTTGAAAGGAATTACAGCAGTAGTCAATGTACCTCGACAAGGGCGATTGCATAATCAGGATGGTACAGTTATGAATAATATGGCAAACTTGACGGAATATTGTCAGACTGGTTATGGTTCTTCTTTGGTAGTGACGGATAATTCGGCGGTGGGACAAAGTACGGAAATGAAACCGTTATATTTGTATGAGTCCGATATTCAGAACAATACCTACTTGATTGTGGAAGGAACTTATGAGAATAAAGACTATTTCTATAAGTTGGTGCTGGTTGATGGAAACTATAATCTCATGGATATTTTGCGCAATCATTCATACACATTTACTATTATCAAAGCTAAGGGGCCCGGTTATGATACGGTAGAGGATGCCAAGGCATCCAAAGCTTCCAATGTTGATTTGGATTATAAGTTATCAGTTGATGATAGTTACTCTTATGAAATGATATCCAACAATGATTTTTATTTGGGGGTAAGTAATTCAGTATTTATAGCTTATGCCAGTGAAGATAAAATTTATGAAGTAACTAGTGTGGCTACTAATTGTAAAACGAACTTTCCTAATTCATGTCGTATTGGTGATAATCATATAGAAGTGGATGATGCTTTTTCACTGACTAACCCGGCTGATGGGGCAAGAATACCTATAGTGGAAGGGAGTACACCTGACCCTAATATTACTCAGGTAGAATCCTTAATCACTTCCAAATTGAGGCTGCATGAAGATTATCAGACGGATGAGGGAGGAATTTATAGGAAGAACGCATACATCACCTTGAAATTAGGCAATTTGGAGAAAAGATTCGCGTCAGGCCAAAGACTTGCTGTACCCAAGAAGTCTGATTTTAAAATATATGCCTACTACTGAAGATGTGGATAGTTATGATATGAATTTTTATTGTCTGACTGCTTATGTGGAGGATGGGGCCGATAATCCCAAAACTTGGATAAAGCTACGTCCTTCATCAAGCGATGGACGGAATATAACAGATCGGATAACAGTAGATGATGGGAAAATTTATATGGAGGTAACAGCTAATGAAGGGACGGCATCCCGAAACGGCTTGGTGTATCTGACCACTATAAAAGCTCCTGATAATTCTTCCGGTATCCGTACCACACAGCGTGTTAAGATTAATATCACTCAGAAAGGTAAAACGATTGTCTCAAATTAAAAGTAATGTAGATGAAAAAGAAAATACTATTCATTCTCTTTATATCGGGTTGTTTTCTGACCGGAAGTAATGCACAGAGTATTGCAGTGAAGAGCAATCTGCTCTATGATGCCACTTCAACTCTAAATATGGGAGTGGAATTGGGATTGTCACGTCAGTGGACTTTGGATGTTCCCCTCAACTATAATCCTTGGAAACCGGGTAATGGCAGGCGTTTGCGTCATTGGGGAATACAACCGGAAGCCCGTTATTGGTTTTGTGAGCGTTTCAATCGCACGTTTGTGGGTTTGCATGGTCATTATGCCGATTTCAATGTAGGAGGATTTCCTGATTGGGGATTCATCAGTAAGAATATGCAAGACAATCGTTATCAGGGATACCTGTATGGCGGAGGCATTTCAATAGGACATTCATGGATTTTGAAGAAACGTTGGAGTTTGGAGGCGTCTTTGGGAATAGGATATGCGCATATTGTATATGATAAGTATCCTTGTGCGGAATGTGGCACTAAACTGAAATCAGGTAGAAGAAACTATTTTGGTCCTACAAAGGCAAGTATATCACTTATTTATATAATCAAATAATTGAACCATAATGAAAAGAAATAGATATATCATAGCATATGTACTGCTTGCTTTTTGCTTTATCAAGCATCCGGTTGTAGGACAGAACCGCTCTTTTACAGGTACTGTCACTATACATCCCGTACGCTTGGAACAGGTGGGTGATTCACTCTATATAGAAATGGATATGGTGTTGGAAGATGTAAAGATGAACACATCTCGTGGCGCTGATTGGATTCCTCAATTGGTTTCTGCATCATGTACTCTTAATTTACCGCGTATTTCATTGAAAGGAAGAGATGAATACAAAGCTTATGAACGATATCTGACTCTTATGACTAACCGGGAAAAAGCAAGTTATGACTTCCCCTATATTGTGAAAAAGATAGTTGGAAGGAAAAATGCGATGATTTCTTATCAATATCACTTGCCTTACGAGACATGGATGGCAGATGCCTGTCTGAATATACGGCGTGACGAGTGCGGTTGCGGTGAAACTGCATGGATGGAAATAGAACCTTTGATGGAAAAAGTAACATTGGAGTATCCTCTGATTCCCTATGTGATAACTCCTCATCTGGCCTATATCAGGCCTGTTGTAGAACAGGTAAAACAGAGAGATGTACAGGCGGAATGTTTTTTAGATTTTGAAGTGAATAAAGTGGATATCCGTCCTGAATATATGAATAATCCGCAGGAACTGGCCAAGCTTCGTGCGATGATTGACGAACTGAAAGCAGACGCTGATATTCAAGTGAAAAGTTTGGATATTATCGGTTATGCCTCACCGGAAGGTTCGTTGGCAAATAATAAACGGTTGTCTGAAGGACGCGCTTTGGCGCTTCGTGATTATTTGGCAGGCTTATATGACTTTCCCCGTTCCCAATACAATATCTTGTTTGGTGGAGAAAATTGGGCAGGCTTGGTAAAAACACTCCAACATACAAATATTGATTACCGAAAAGAGTTATTGAACATGATTACAAACAACTCCTATGACCAAACCTTAAAATTGAAGTTGCGAGAATTTCGTGGAGGTATCCCCTATCAATATTTGTTGAGGAGTGTTTATCCTAAACTCCGTGTCGCCATATGTAAGGTAAACTATGAAGTGAAGAATTTCAAAGTTGATGAGGCTAGGGAAGTGTTTAAAAAGCGTCCGCAGAATTTAAGTTTGAATGAAATGTTTTTGGTGGCCAATAGTTATCCGGAAAATTCACTTGAATTTCTGGAGGTTTTTGAGACTGCTGCCCGTATGTATCCGGAAGATGAAGTGGCGGGTATCAATGCTGCTGTTGCATCCCTTTCACGTAATGATCTGGTTTCAGCGGAAAGATATCTGAAAAGGGTGAATTTAAAAAGAAACCAGCCGGTATATGATAATGCGATGGGAGTCTGGATGTTGCTGAAAGGAGATGATGAATCAGCTGAAAAGTATTTCAAAAATGCTGCTGATTCCGGACTTGATGCCGCCAAAAAGAATTTGTTGGAATTAGCGGAAAAGAAGTCGGATGTTATTAAAATGGAACAGAGAAGAGATAAATAATTTAGTTAGAAACACTTTAATGAATTGTAAAACAATGAGAAAGAAAAACGTATTAATGTCAGCAATTGCGGCTTTAGCATTTGCGGCATGTAGCAGTGATGATGTACTCCTGGAACAAGATACCGGGATTGTAACGAATCCAACAGGAAATGCATGGGTGGCATTGGATATAAAGACACCTTCTGTATCAAGATCTCGTGCATTGCATGATCCTAATAAGGAGGACGGTACTGCTGAGGAGTCATCGGTTTCTACTGTCAGAGCTATTTTTTTTGATGCAAGTGAGCAACTGACGGATGATATTGAGTTGACAGGTGTCGAAGCCGGTAATCCAGGACAGCCTAACGGAGGGGTAAGTAAGCCTTTCAAAGTGGATGCAAAATCAAAGCGTATCTTGATAATAGCAAATCCCGGAGCAGGTTTCCCGGCTAAAGGCTCTTTTGGAACAGGGGCTTCTTATAGTACGGTCAATGGTGTTCTTGCCTTGTCGTTAGGAGCGGATGTGACACAAAATGTAGCGAAGAATGGCAGCTTTATGATGTCGAATGCAAAAGGAAGGCTGGAACCTTCAGTTTCTACAACAGATGGAACCGATGCTGACCTTGCATTGTATAAAACTGAAGAATTGGCTAAGAACAGTCCGTTGGCTATTCACATTGACCGTGTCGTAGCAAGGTGCGTGTATATGTAAAGCAGGAAAGTGATGTGGCTACTATTGCAAATCCCAAATGGATTTTGAATATTACGAATACAAAGTTTTTTCCTGTATCCGAAAGAATATTGACTTGGAATGAGGATCCGGCCAACGGTGGACGTGGAACTTGTATTACTCCTTTTGATCAATATAAGATTGGTTCATATAGAAAAGACCCTAATTATGATAATCAGAATGGAGGTCTGGATTATATGGTAATTAGTAATGATGTGGCAATTGTCAATGATCCGGGAGAAAGCCAGTATTGTCTTGAAAATACTCAGACCAGTATTCATAATCTTCATCAATATACTACGCAAGTATTATTGAAAGTGGAATTTTTGCCGAAAGCATTTAAAAAGCCTCATACAACAGATTTAGGAACACCTGATCCGAATAAGGATTTATGAGAATTAATGGTGGCTTTTATACTTTTGATACATTGAAAGAATGGATTGAAGCTGAATTGAGAAGTAAATATGACGCCATCGGTACTAGTAAACCTTCTGTTACTACTACATTGACAGATGCTTTGAATGTGTATTTGGATAGTAAAGGAATAGGTAAAGTATCTCTTCTGGATTCCGGTGTTAATGTAGATGCTTTGGTAATCACATTCAATGGTAAAATTGATGAAATAAAAGGAAAAGGTGCAGGGGCAGTGGAAAATTTCAATTATTATGCCGATGGTATCAGTTATTATAAAATCATGATTAAACATGATGATACGGATAAGGCCTTGAATGAACTCGGTGAATTTGGGGTGGTGAGAAATTCCGTTTATGATATCAATGTTAATAAGTTCAATAATCCGGGATATCCGGAAATACCTACGCCCGGTACTGATCCCGATGAGGAGGACGGCTCTTTTCTGGCGATCCAGATTAATGTCAATCCATGGACTTGGTACACTCAGGAAGAAGAATTTTAAGAAGCGGATTATAAACTTTAACTCCCTCTTTTTAAGATAAGGGCGGCTTGGAATTGAAGATACTGGGAACTATATATCCCATTACTGTACGGAAGACGATTGTTAATGAGATGTGTAGACTGAGTGGATTCCTGTAGGGGTGCATTGAATGTGCCTGAATACGTATAGCAAACCGTTCCCGGGCAGAGTCAATCTGCTCCTGCAGGAAATAATACATAAGCAAATCATTTAAACTGATGAATATGAAACTAAAAAGCCTTAGAACTTCCGCTACTTTGATAGTCCTGTTGGCTGTCTCTTTATTGACGTTCTCATGCAATAGCTTTGACGAAAGGTTGCCGGAATGTAGATTGTTGGTAAAGTTCAAATATGATTATAATATGCTTCATACAGATGCTTTCCATACACAGGTAGACAGAGTGGAATTGTACATCTTTGATAAGGATGGAAGGTATTTGTTCAGTCAGGTTGAGGAAGGAGAGGTTTTGGCTACAGGATACTATACTATGGAGGTAAAACTTCCGGTAGGCGAATACCAGTTGCTGGCTTGGGCAGGGGCACATGATTCCTATGAGATAACTATTCCTAACGGTGGAACAACCCTTACAGAAATGAAACTCCAGTTGATGCGTGAGGAGTCTCTTGTCATTAATAAAGAGTTGGAACCACTGTGGTATGGCGGTATCAATCATATGAAGTTCACAGGTACTGCAAATCAGATGGAGGTAATCAATTTGATAAAGGATACTAATAAGATACGTTTTATATTCCAAGGCTCTTCCTCGGGGGAATCCCGCAGTACCGATACTAGCGGATGGACCATCAATATGCATGACTATGATTATGAGATTATAGAATCCAATGGATATTTAGGACATGATAATTCCTTGCTGGACGATGATGTGCTGAGTTTTCAACCTTATTTTATGGAACAGAAGAATCCGTCGGCTGCGGCGGTCGAATTGAACACTATGCGGTTGATGGAGGACAGGCCTGCACGGTTTGTTGTGACGGAGAAAGCAACCGGGAAGAAAGTCTTTGATATTAATCTGACGGATTTTCTTATTTTGACAAGTATGGAAGGGAATAAGATGAAACCTCAGGAATATTTAGATCGTGAGGATGAATATAAAATCATATTCTTTTTTTCTGACTCAACTGCATGGAATGCTGTTCAGATTAACATTAATGGATGGACGTGGTATATTCAGAATGAGGAAGATTAAAACAGAATCAAGAATGGTTTACGAATAGGGACCTTAGAAGCAATATGATAAATGATTGCTTCTAAGTCCCTATTCTTTTTTCAATATTTATTCTAGTATCGGTTGATAACCTCTTTTGCCTTGTTTACGGCAGTGGTAGGAGAAATCTTATCCATACCGGATTCATCAAACATTTTCAGGGCTTTGTCTATATTCTTGATAGCCCCTTTATTGCCTTTCCTTTCAAATTCTTCTTTCAGGATGCGTATTTTTTCAAATGCTTGTACTCCTTCTGTCAGGCGTTCTAACCGGATAGATGAACGGGCGCCCGGATAAATCATATAAGTGTCCCCGGCAGCCCAAGCGGTAAAGCGGCTGTCCTGCAGAGGATTTTTCACCCAACTGTTTAAAGCCCAACGGAGATACCCATCCAGATTTTCTTTAGCACTGTGCCATGCCAGCCATTCAGCTTCGGCAGGTTCACTGAAAGTAAAAGTGTTGGGACGGGGTTCCGTGCAACAGGTATAATAAGTAGTCACTTTGCCTGCTTTCCGGCGTGCTTCAATCTCTTCCGGTGTGAACTTCTCGGCGATAGTGATACAATAATCATTCAGCTCATCCAATAACTCTTTGTGATACGTTCCAGCCAATGACACTTTAAAGTCTTTATCAGCCTTACGGATTACTTTCAGTGTTTCCTGCATGTCCTTCATCGGTCTTTCGTCCATCGCAATGTGAGTGATATCGAACCAGCCTTTTGCTTTCAGATGCTTTGCGAAATCTTGCAACATATTTATCCAGAATTCTTCATAAGCGGCTTCGCCCGGTTTGGCTTCCAAGAACTTGAAAGAGTTACTGGCTTGATCAAAATATTGGAAAGAAAGACGCCAGGGAACCATCGAGTAACAACTTATTTGCTTCTTGACTCCAAGGTCTATCATAAATTCCACCCATTTATCGAACACGGTATAGTCAAAGTACCATGTTCCATCCGCTTTTTTCAGCCAAGTAACCATGCTCTCAAAAGCGTCGTATGTCTGTCCGTTCCAAGGTTTGTGCATAATGGAGCTGTAATTACTTTACCGCCTGCATCAGCATATAATTTCATTAATGGGCGCATCAAGTCGAAATGTTCCTTGCTGAATGGTTCCACATTGTAGTAACGGGATACTGCGTATGGATTTTGCCATAAATCCAAATGGAAAGCCCATTCGGAAGGAGGAGGCAGCGTACGGTTTTTCACTTGGACATTCAGTTTCAATTCGGCCAGTGTACTATTGTTGGCCTTTACTGTAACTGTTCCTGTGTATTTCCCGGCTTTAGTCTGCTGGGGTACGTTGATACGGATCCATCCCCCTTGGGTGGAGTTGGCGGGAAGAGTCAGAGCGGGAGTGATGTGGTCTATTACATCTGCTACTAAAGTTGAATCAAAGTCGGCGCTATTGCGGTAGCCACATGCGCCCAAACCGTCTTTGTTCAGTTCATCAGTCATGACATAGCGTACAAAGCCGGTACGGATATCATCTTTGCTGATGGTATTTTCACCAGAGATTAGATCACTGACTGTGAGAGTCAAATCATTCAGTGTCTTAGGAGTCCATACTACCATTTGGGCCGAAACCTTTTCACCTTTCCATGCAGTAAGGTTTATACTTTTCTGTGTACTACGGATAGGGGCTGGTTCCTCTTTCTTATAGCGGATGTCTGTGCTTCCCCAGCTGATTTGTGGGGCTGTAACTTTCGCCCATAAAGTGGGGTTGGTGGCAATAGGATTGGCTGCTTCCTGATAATATTCGGAAGTTTGGGCGTTCATACATACTGTTGACAACAGGAGAGCGCCTAGAAATAGGAGTTTTTTCATAGGTTATATAATAGTTAGTTGAAGTTACAAAGGTAACTCAGGGAGAGTTAATTTCCAAATAGGAGTGATGTAGTTTGCATAATTCCTGAGGAATATTTATTTTTGGCAAGTTATAATATAAAGGAAAATAGAGATGAAAAGAATTGTAAATGTGCTTTTTGCGGGTGTACTGGCTATGACTGTACTCTCATGTAGTGAAGAAGAAAAAAGGATATACTCTGAATGGGGAAATATCAGATGTAAAGAATGGAATGGTGTATCTGAAGAAGTATCAGGATAAATCTTTCATAGATGTGGATTCGGCTGTAATTACGGATGGTGTTTTCAAATTTGAAGGTGCTTGTACTGAGCCGTTGGCATACGGGTTGACTACGTTCAAGGATAGCAAACGTCCGTTGGTATTCTTTTTAGATAACGAAGAGATGCAGTTGAAGATGAATGAATCGGAAAAGGTATTGACTGTGACAGGTTCTGCTTTGAATGATTTGTATGCACAGAATGCTCCTTTGACTCGTCAGGATGGATATAGCATAGATAGTTTGGTATCTGCTCATCCTGCATCGGCCGTTACTCCTTATTTTGTTGTGAAAGATTTCGCTTATTAAGTTGAATCTGGAGGAAATGAAGGCATTACGTGCCAAATTAGATGCCTCATTAGATGGAACCATGTACGTCAATCAGATAGATGATTTTATCAAGCGGATGGAAAATATTCAAGTGGGAGCTGTAGCTCCGGATTTTACATTGCCCGATGTAGATGGTAATCCCGTCACCTTATTCGGTTTGAGAGGAAAATATGTATTGATTGATTTTTGGGCTTCTTGGTGTCCTGATTGCCGCAAGGAGAATCCGAATATTGTTGCTGCCTGGAATAAATTCAAGGATAAGAATTTTACTATTTTAGGAGTTTCTCTGGATCGTAAGAAAGAACCTTGGTTGGCTGCTATCGAGAAAGATCAATTGACATGGACTCATGTTTCAGATTTGAAGGACTGGAAGTCGGATGCAGCCGTGCAGTATGCTATTCGTTGGATTCCTATGAATTTTTTGTTGGACCCCAATGGAGTGATTTTGGCGGTAGGATTGGAAGGCGAGGCTTTGCAACAAAAGTTGGAAGAAGTCTTGAAATAAGTTTCCCATCATAGGTTGCACAGATTAGAATTTTGATTTAAATCTGTGTAACCTGTAGTGAAAAAATAGTTGTTTTTATGAAGTTTTCGATGCTATTTTTTTTCGAAAGTATCCGTAATAAGCGTTAGTGCCCCATCTCCGGTAATATTACAAGCTGTTCCAAAACTGTCCTGCAATGCAAAAATCGTAAGTAGTAGTGCAGTTCCGGCTTCATCAAAGTGAAGGACAGAGATGATGAGCCTAAAGAGGCAAGTACTGTTCCACCTGGTACTCCCGGTGCACCGATGGCGAATAATCCTAATAACAGGATGAATAAAGTAATTTGCAATATGCTGGGCATGCTTCCATAAAGCATTTGTGATACCGTGAGTACAAATACGGTTTCTGTCAGGATAGAGCCGCACAAGTGTATATTCGCGAATAAAGGTATTGTTACGTCGCTGATCTCTTTTCTCAGTATCGGGCTTTTACGGGCACATTCCAATGCTATACCAATGTGGCTGCCGAAGACATCGTACCTAATGCCGTGAGGTAGGCAGGACCGTAGTATCTCAGTACTTGATAGCTATTCTTTCTGGAATAAACCGCCGCAATGAAATAGAGTAGTGTCAGCCAGATGAAATGGCAAACAATAACAACTATCAGAATGGAGAGGAATACAGGTAATTGTTTCGTAACAGCTCCCTGATAGCTGAGAATGCAGAAATTGGCGGCAATAAACACAGGAAGTACAGGAAGCAATACCCTTTTCACCAATTCAAGTACCATTTTTTGGAAAGTGTCCAACAACTTTGATATTTCGTCCGATTTTACCCAAGCAGTGGCAAGCCCTATCAATGCGGCCAGTACTAGTGCAGTCATTACGTTCATGACTGGTGGAATATCTATCTTCAGCAGATTCTCCGGTAATGCTTTCAGTGAGTTGGCATCATCGGCTATATGCAGGAAAGGAATTACATTGTATCCTACGGCAGCCCCGAAGAAAGAAGCCCGATGGAGGAGAGATAAGCAATGCCAAAAGCAAATAAAAGCATCTTTGACGCATTACTGCGCAAGTGTGCGATGGAGGGAGCGATGAATCCTAAAATGATAAGAGGAACTAAAAAGAAAATGATTTGTCCCGTAATGTGTTTTATGCAAACGATGGCTTCCAACACAGCGTCGTTTACGACGAAACCTGCCGACAGTCCGATAATTACGGCAATAAGCAGTTGCACGATGGTGTTACTTAGAAACTTTTTCATATATTTTTTTCAGTTAAACGATGAATATCCGGAAAAAGTTTGCTGTATGTGTATGTTATTTCATAGCTCGGATAAAGATAGGAAAATAATATAGAATGTCATCTGAAAAATAGAAAAAGACGGGAAACATCGCGCTCCCCGTCTTGCAAAGTCTTTTCGCCTTATGCTAATACCTTAAATTAAGCGAAACATTTAGACTCTCTCTTATAAGTGATAGTTGTTATTGAAATATGAATTAAAAGTTGTTTTTACCTGTATCCCACCATAGACGTGTACCGCCATTGTCTGCACCGCCAAGAGCCGTACAAAGGTTCTTATATTGTTCCGGATCTTTCTTGGCATCATCCTGTGAGAAGGGGAGGCGACGAATCATGATGTCCGTATCAATTGTACCGTTGCTATTGTTGGTTTGGACTTTGAATAATTTCGGATATCCGGTACGGCGTTGTTCGGTCCATGCTTCCATACCTTCCGGCCAACAGGCAATCCATTTTTGAGTGATAATTTTTTCAAGTTGCTCTTCTTGATTGGCTGCATCGTCAAAATCGGGAGTAGTGGTTATCAATGCTTTCATATCTTTTCCGGGACCTGCTGCATAATTAATGTAATCCGTCGGTTTGCCTTTGCTTGCCAGATAGAGGCTTGCATCTCCGGCGCCCCATTGGTCGAATGAAGCTTGAACACCGGTTTCGTAACATTGCTTTGCACTTTCGCTTTTCGGATTGATACCTCGTAAAGATGCTTCGGCACGTAGGAGCCAAACTTCCGCTGCTGTCAGAAGAACGGCGGGTGTGGATGCAGCGATTGTTTTAGTATTGATAAAAGAATAACTTTGATAGTAATTGGGATCACCATCCTTGGCATATACTCCTTGAGGCACTCCTAAATATTCCTCTGTGTGGTCTGCCAATGTCGCCGGACTGTAATATATACTGATGCGTGGATCTTCATAACCGTTTAAAACAGAAGCCATTGTTGCTCCCATGTAGGTCTCGCCCCAGCCGGCGACACCTGCTAGCGGGTTTTGATATCCTTTACCGGAGATTTGGATGTTCTCTGCGGATGATTCAATAACACCATAAGAGTTTTCCAATGCTTTTTTGGCCTCGCTGGCGGCAAGTGCCTTATTTACATTAGATACACGCATGGCCAAACGAAGGCGCAATGAATTTGCAAATTTAATCCACCTGCTGGCAGTCGGGCAATTGGACATATTGATACTTTTTACTCCATCTTCTTTACCTCCTTCTTTCAGATAAGCATCCAATGCCTCTACGGCTTTATCCAGGTCATTGAAAAAAGCTTTATAGGCTTCTTCCTGAGTGTCAACGGAATTTGCTTCATTCTTTCCGAATTTAGAATAGACAATGGGGCCATAAGTATCAGCAATGCGATGCATGGCTTCTACTTTCAGAATAAGGGTGGCACCATAAAAATGCTTGTACTTGGCTTCATCTTGTGTAATCAACGTCGATTTATGGGCTACCGGGAAAATGTAATTATAGGTATAGTTCCATGCACTGGCCGTCCATCCTGCCTCTAATGCGTATACCGTATTTTTATCGCAGAATTTAGAAGCAAAATCATGGAAATATCCTGCGAACATATCATGATTCAGGTTTTGGAATGTTTGCCAGGGCCAAGTGGTTCCTTCTCCCCAGTCGTAGTTAAAATAAATACCTTTTTGAATGGTTTCAAAATTAGTGGTGTATTTCTGGAAATCATATTCTTTTACGATATCATCAAAACTACCGTTGATTTTATTATCAGATTCGAATCCGTCTGTGCATGAGGCAAGACTCAGGAGGCCGCCCATGCATAAAATTGAAATATATTTTGAACTTTTCATAATGTCTTTGTTTTTAAGGTTAGAATGTGAACTTAACGTTGAAACCGATGTTACGTGTAGTCGGCATGCCGAACACATCAACGCCCTGCAGAGTATTACCTACTGACAAAGTTGCATCCGGATCAAATGGAGCATCTTTGTACAAGAAGAATAAATTGCGTGCAACCAATGTAAGATCCAGTCCTTTGATAAATTTGGTTTTGGAGAGAATGGATGCCGGGAATGAATAACCTAGTGTTAATTCACGCAAGCGTACATTCGTTGCATCGTACATGTAGTATTCTGAAATACCGTTACGGCCTCCGACAGTACCATAGAAATTAGGAACGTCTTTGAATTGGATACCTTCATATTCCACATACCCACGGTCGCGTGCCTCTCCGGATTCTTTGCTGACGCCCATTGCATCCAGGTGTGCTTGAGTCAATGACATAACATCACCTCCGATGCGTGCGTCAATCAAGAAATATAAAGTAAATCCTTTGTAAGTAAAGGTATTGCTCCATCCTAATAAAGCATCGGGGTTGGCGTTGCCCAATAAAGTGTTGTTTCCTGTTACTTTAATCGGATTTCCTGCCTCATTTACTTTGATCTTGCCATTTTCATCTCTTTCAAATCCATTACCATAGATATCGCCCAGTTTTCCACCTTCTTTTACCCACATATCGTATGCCATGGAGAACCCTTCCGAACCATAACGG
>ENA-OQJX01000132-OQJX01000132.1-human-gut-metagenome-genome-assembly--contig:-NODE-132-length-50579-cov-2.259811_pt1 | contig 50579 bp, 65 predicted proteins | sample MGYA00242615_ERZ504782 | MGnify/ENA primary metagenome ERZ504782 (study PRJEB26092, sample SAMD00036354) | human gut metagenome | host: Homo sapiens | study: EMG produced TPA metagenomics assembly of... | reverse complement strand
ATATCCTCTCCTTCCTGCCCACACCGAAGTGACAAGCCGCGGCAATGCCGACCGGGATGCGCTGGTAGACAGCATGGAAGAAGAATTCACACGGGCCTCTTTCCTGCGAGAAAGCCGGAGAGATGGGCATCAAATCGGAAACCGCCTCCACCTGGCTCAAACGCATGCAGAAACACGCTGGTGGAAAATGTAGATGGCAAGGGAAACTACCGGAAACCAAAAGTCTGACATTCACTTCGCTTCACGCACACGTATGTGTGTGAGGCGAAGGATGGATGAACCTCTGTACCAAGTGTACCAACCTCACCTTTACGATTCCCGACCTGACCTTTACGCCATCCAACCTCAGGTTTAAGGCTCTCCAAGTGCAGCCACTATCAGCCGCACTTGGGCAGGCGTATAAGAGCGGGAACGGGAAGAACCGCCCAAAGCGGAAAGTCCGTCACGCAAATCGGGACAAAGGTCTATCCAGTGTTTCAGTTTGCGGAAGGCAGCCTCCGGACAAAGATTGGGACAATAGATTTGGGCCAATTCGGTACGCCCGTATGTACGTATGACAAAAGAATCCATAGTTGACAGTTACGATTTATATTTCATCAAAAGTAACTATAAATCATGACATTATCAAACTTACAAGCGTAAATAACCGACTAAAACAGACCCAAACAGACGAGAACCTGCAAAAACCGACAAACGCCCGTATCCACAGCCTTATCTTTGCATCGTTGAGTTCAACACAGCAAATGTTTTTATCCTTTAACTTCTAAATTTTAATTGTATGATTCGTTACAAAAAGTATCAAGTGACGGGCGAAGACAGCCACTGAAAGGCCTCTGGTATGCACGCCCCGTAATCGAAGAAACCTTCGACATCGAAAAATTGGCCAAGCACATGTCCAATCACAACACCCCCTATTCGAGTGGTGTCATCAAGGGGGTACTGGCAGACATGGTTTCCTGCACCAAAGAATTGATTCTGGACGGCAAGAACGTGAAACTGGATGACCTTGCCATCTTCTCCGTAGGAATCGTCAGCAAGAAAGGGGCGCAATCCGCTGCCGACTTCTCGCTGGCCAACAACGTGAAGGGGCTGAAGCTCCGCGCCCGTGCCACCGGCGAACTGAGTAATGCCCAAATCAACCTGGATGGACAGCTGAAGGAATCTTCCTGTACACCGTAGGCGGAAAAGCTCCCGATGGCAGTGGTTCCGACGGCGGTTCCGGAGGAAGTGACGGCAATCAGGGCGAGAATCCGTTAGGATGAGAATAATTACAAATTACTAATTATCAATTACCAATCATCATGAGTGAAGACAAAAAGTCAAAATCCGTGTGGGGCATTGTCCTCAAAGTAATCATCACCGTAGCTACCGCCATAGCGGGAGCTTTAGGTCTGGGCGCTTGCAAATAGCCATGCGTACGATTACCCTGCTCATTGTTCATTGCTCAGCCACGCCTCAAGGCGTGGCCCTGGGCTTTGAGGATTGCCGCCGCGACCACATCCACCACCGCGGCTTCCGTGACATCGGCTATCATTTCTATCTGACCCGCAACGGCGAAATACACCGCGGCCGCCCGTTGGAAAAAATAGGTGCGCATTGCCTCAATCACAACCGCCATTCTATCGGCATCTGTTATGAAGGAGGACTGGATGCTGCAAGTTTTCCTGCCGATACCCGTACATTGGAACAGAAGGCTTCGTTACTGGCACTGCTACGTGAGTTGAAGCGTATCTTTCCACGGGCGCTGATTGTGGGGCACCATGATTTGAATCCGACGAAAGCTTGTCCGTGTTTCGATGCGGAAAGGGAGTATAGGGGCTCTAAAAGGCTCCCTTCTTCATTCTATCATCCGCACTATCTGAAATGCCTCGGCCAAGTGTTTGCCTACGGTATAGCCGCGAAACCGGGCAAGGGCTTTCAATGCCTCCGAAGAGCGCGGATGCGGAAAAGCACGGCTCTCAAACTCATAGGCTGCCATGGCAGCACATTTTGCTTTCAAATCATCCTCCGAAATCTCCATATAGAAATTGGCTGTGAAATGGCGTGGGTCGCAAGTAGCCTGCCACTCACTGGCTGATGGGGTCTCGAATGTAAAAATAGCCTTCACCGGTTCGTCCTCCATAGGGCGTGTGGCAGTCATCACTGCTTGAAAAGTCATCTGAATGGTCAATATTAAGGTCGCACCATGGTGGGTAAAGATAAAGTCCGGACGAAACTGTTCCTTCTCATGCTCCACTACCTTTACGATATCAAGCAGTGCATGGCTGTCAAAACGATTGTCGGAAAAATTATATGCCTGCACGCGTGATAGCCTATCAACTGCCGCGCCGTCTCCACATTCTGATGATGCCTTTCCAAGACTTCCTTCCACTGCTCCGTGTCACGGGTATCTGAGCGTGAAGTAATCCCCTCTCCCAAAATGATGACCCGGGTCTGTACTCCTTGTGCCTTGACTAGTTTGTGCATGGTAGCGCCTAGGCCCAGCAGTTCATCATCGGGATGGGCGGCAACAACCATGATACGTTTATTTGTAAATAGAGACATAAATATATTACTGAACGTACTCCATTTTCATTGGAGTACCACGTTTGACATCACGATTGACAGTTCTACCTAGAAGTTCATCCAAATATCGCGGATGCAATCCTTGCCCTGGCCGAATAGAGCGTAAGTTATTAGCCGTAAGCGTTTCGCCGGCTTTCACATCCTCAACAATAAACAAAGAACGAGCGAAACCTCTATTGAACCGTGCATGTTCGTTTAGTTCATATTGTACAGTGCCTAAAGCCTTTTCTGTATTACGGATTTCATCTACCATCGTCTTGAACTCATCCGGCTCCATTGAGAAAGCAGCATCAGGCCTCCCATTGCCCTACTTAAAATGAAGTGCTTTTCCACAATCTTTGCTCCTAATGCCACAGCGGCAACAGCAACAGAGTGTCCCATAGAGTGATCTGAAAGGCCTGCCACAACTTTAAAGCGCTTGGTCATATCGGGAATTGTCAAAACATTAGCTTCTTCTAAAGGAGTGGGATAAGAAGATGTACACTTCAGAAGAGCAATCTGATTATTACCCTCGCTACGGCAAATATCAATGGCTTCTTGTATGTCAGTCATCTCGGCAATTCCTGTAGAAATAAGAATAGGCCTGCCTTTTGAGGCCATTCTGCGAACAAGAGCTGTATCTGTAATCTCGAAACTTGCAACTTTATAAGCAGGAACGTTCATCTTTTCCAGAAAATCAACTCCTTCCAAATCTGATGGTGCTGAAAAGAACTCCATATCCAAATCATGGGCAACTTTCTGCAATTTGGGCAACCACTCCCAAGGCGTGTATGTTTCCTTATAGAGTTTGTTCAATGTCTTCCCGTCCCACAAAGTACCTCCACCAATTTGAAAATATTCATTATCACAATCAATGGTAATACCTCCGTCTGGATTGTCATTCTGTACTTTTACAACATCGGCACCTGCCTTTTTCATTGCCTCGATTGGTACGGACAGCAATATCAAAGCTCTGCAAATGATTACAAGACAGTTCTGCCAAAACCAGCGTTCTGTCCAATTTATCAAAATTGATTTCTACCATATCTATATCTATGCAAATATACTATATTTAGAATTTGATGAGTTCTCCTTCAGAGTTAGTAAAATACTCCAAGTATCTACGTTTCATACGGGTGCCAAACTGAGGCGAGACATGGGGCAATGGTTCGCCTAACAATTGTTTAATGCGGAGATAAGGCAAATTTACTCCACCTGCTGCAATTACAGATACCGTAGCCGTCAAACGAGGATTAATATCCATTAAAACTGCCGTTCCATCTGCACTGCGCATAAAGTCAAAACCCACATTACCATCCATGTGCATCAAGCGCACCACATCGCTACATATTTTATAAGCTTGCCTGTCATAAGCCAATACGCTTTCCTGTGCAATACTCATAAGGCTAACGACATTTTCACGACCTACCTGATAGATTACAGTACCTTATGAGCCAAAAGGTCAACTGTGTATTCATTACCTGGCATGAACTCCACCAACATAAGCTCATCCAGCACATCCACTTCTTTCAAAATGCTCAGCATATCATCGTAAGAAGTATAGAAACTGTTTGGCTTCTCATGGGCGAATAGCTGATAACGGGACTTGTTCGCATCAATAATTCTCACACCACGGCTTCCACTGCCATTGACTATTTTTAGGCATACAGGTTTTTGGGGATAACCCATATACTTACACCCTTCAACAAAGTCATTGACTGTATGGACAGGATAATATTCAGGCACCGGTATCCCTGCCTCTGCAAGCATTTGGTATGTCTTAAGCTTGTTATTTGCCACATCTACAGAATTGCTGTTGGAAACCGACAAAGTGACCCCTATCCGCTTGAAATCGTCCATCGTTTCACCAATGCACTCACTTCCGCCGAAACTCCCGGGAAATAGATATCTACATGTTCTTTCTTGCAAATATCGAGCAATATGTTACAATAATCAGGATGAGTAGCTGCAGGTACTTGATAAAAAGCGTCAACCATATACCTGGCAGAAGGTTCATCAGACATATCCACACCTACTACCCTAATTTTACGTTCTCCATTATTTTTGAAGCAAGCTATGATGCCGGGAATAGATGGTGAGCCACTGGCGGAAATTAATACTGTGAGGTCTTTCATTGCTTCTCTGTTATAAAAGTGTTGAACACATCATCAAAAGTTTCTGCCCGTTTGATTACCTTAATCGTGCCATCTTGCGAATAACACAACATTTGGCAATCCGGTTGGATAAACGGTGGTTTTGATACGATTGAATAGCCCCCCACATTACCAAAGAGCAAAATGTCACTTACAGAAACTAGTTCCTTAAGTCATGATATAAACAATCTTGTTCCAAACAAGTGTATCCCATAATATCTGTGATTCCCGAACTATAATTCGCATTGACAGAACCTGCAGAATGGACCACTCGATAAGGCACTTCCTTGAACTTGCAAATTTCACCGGCATTGTAATAGCAACTGTCCACGGTTACAAATTGTTTACCTCTAATAGACTTGATATTATCCACACGGGTTGCCAGTGATATAAACTTTGATATGAGGGTAGTACCCGGTTCTGAAAACAGAATAGGTTTCTTTTCTGAACCAGAAAAGAACTGCGCCATAGTTCCAGCCACTACGCGGGCGTAATCATCATAAGTCGGAACATGATCCCCAAACTGAATAGCGAGAGAAGGATCCATTTGTCCGAACATACCACTTCCAACGTCAACGTAGTCTACGGCTCCGTCAAAATAGTTAGAGATGACATCCAATAAACCGTCAATTCTATTTTGCCAAGCTCTAATCCCCGTGCACGACTTATATGGCAGTGTACACCGCTCAAAACGACATTGCCGCATGCCTTTAGACAATCAATCGTACGTCGGAAAGATTCACTGTCTTTTTCCAGACCAAAACGTGAAATGTATCCAGCACCAATATCCATGTTAACACGGATACCGACCCTTACAATCTTGTTTGAATGAATGCGGGATATTTCAACGACACGTAAAGCTTCATCCTCACTGTCTATATTAGATATGCCCCATTAAGAATATGCTCCTCCATACAACGGCCTTTACAAGGTCCGTTATAAATAATCTGACTGTCCGGATAGCCCAATCTTTTTGCTAAAGTATATTCCATATCGGACACAACCTCGGCATATCCCCCCATCTGTTTAACTAAATTACATATGTAGGGGGTATAGTTGGTCTTATAAGAGTAAGAAGGAATATAGTTATCGTAAACAGCACGGAAAGAGTCACATAATGATTGGAAGTTTTCACAAAAATCTTTTTCATGAAACAAATAGAATGGGGTTCCATAATCATGGACTAATCTTAGGATTTCACTATCCAATGCACTTTTCGTATCGGGATCCTTGGTATAAAACGGAAAATCTAACAGATATTTATTCATAAAAACAGTTTAAAATTTCAATACGGTTCCCGCATCAAATAGTTATAGCTCTTTACTCCCTCAAATGTCAATATATCTTCATTACACATAAAGCCATTATTCAAAAACACTCTTTGCGACGGTATATTCTTGTCTTTAACTTTTGCTATTAATTCTTTAATACCCATCCGATTTGCCTCTTCTATGCCCAATCGAATAATAACATTACCCAAACCTTTTCCACGACTTTCTGATGATATAGAATAATCAATCTCAGCTTTACCCTCTTCAATATTGAATCGGACTTGACCAACAAGAGCGCTATTCTTAACTAGAATAAAGATTTGAACATCATCTCTTTGCATACAATTGGCAAACCATTGACAATGACCACCATATTCAATAGGATCTGTATTAAACGCATTGTTACGAACAGTAGAATCATTGGCCCAATGAAACAACAAATCTAAATCTTGAAAACGTACATTCCTAAGGTAATAACCATCTTGTAAGTTATGAAATAGCTGGCAATAGTTTTGACGAATGTCTTTCCCTATAGATGCGCAAGGAACCGTTGATGTATTAAGAGCATCCATATCTATATAGGGGTGCTCCACATTGCCCAAACCGATTACCCATCCTTTAGCAGTGACAAGATTATAGAAATCCATCTGATTATCTACAAACCACCCTGCCGCAACTTTTGTATTACAAAACAAAGCCTCAATGCACACTGTACTTGCTGAACAAATAACGAGATCTGACTGCCTAAACAAATCAGCCATTTGTTCAGCTGAAAGGCCTGAACAATATGTAAGGCGTCTATCTTGTGATATAGGGTGGATTGGTTTATAGGCATCACCTACAACTGCGGTTATTGATTTAATATTTTTGCTCTCAAGAAGATTACTTGCATAGTAACCGGTTGCATCAAAATCATCACAACCGCCAAATGTAATAGTAACTTTTTCTATACCCCCTATAGTATGACAACGCTGTTTTTTTACAGCTTCGATAAACGGATGACGGAGCAACGCCCAATCAAACCCCAAACAGAGTTTGGTATAGAGCTCTACATCAAACAAGGATTCATCCGTTAACCCATGGTTTATCACAACATCAGCCACATAATGCTTGTCGTGCATATCATCCACACACACCAGACAGCATCCCTTTTCTTTAATGGCACGCTGGTAATCAGTAGTAAAGAAATAGTTGTCAAGTACCACAATTTCGTCACCTTGCAAAAGGGAAAGGAACTCATCATAATGTGATTCTTCCTGTAAGGGGATGAAAGGACATACTTTCTCCATCTCACTTACCTGATATGAGGTAGGATGACAAGTAAAGAAGGTACAATCAAAATCGTCCTTCAGCATATCGGCCAAAGCCAGAGTACGAATAAAGTGACCGTAGCCGATGGTAGCACTTGCATCGGCACGGAAATAGAATTTTTTTCAAGAAAATGAAATGAATTAAATTGAAATTATTGGAAATTCTTCACCATATCAAGCACAAGAGTTCCAGAGTGTGGGCCTCGACTGTACCGTATGATAACATCTATATTCTTCTTTTGACGTGCCGGACAAGAGGCAAATAGAAGAAAGACAAACCGGATCAAGTGTCCGCATCTGCTTACATAACTCTACAATGCGATGCAAACCATAATACGCACGTATCAAACGCCAATCATCAAGATTGCCATACTCAAGTACTCGCTGAACCACTTGTTGAGGGCAGGCATCCATAGAAGCTTGAGACATATCAATATCCCAAAACAAAAAGGGTGACAACTTACTCAAGCATTCTTTTTCGTCCATATACAGTTTCTTTTGCTACAAAAAAACAAATGAAGAAAACATCAAAAGAAGAGTGCTTCTTCTTTATGCATAAATACCTTCCTCCATAATGTTCAGTCTCAATATTCCGTCCATATCTTCACGCAATCTTACGATATCCACCGCGCAGCCAAACAAGTATTGAAGCTCTTCTTTGATGTGAACTAAACTAAACATGCTGGGCGTTTGCAATTCAACATAAACATCCACATCACTCTCAACAGTTTGTTCATCACGCGCTACAGAACCGAATATTCCCATACGCATAATGCCATATTTAGAAGCATTTTCGGCCATGTACTTACGCAAAAGAGTGATGTATTCAGATGTTGCCTTCATGTCTCTTTGTTTTTACTACACACAAAGATAAATATCGAAACTAAAATAAAAACTGGCCGGAATCATGAAAAATCGGCTCCTAATCAGAGAAACTTTTGTTTTACCTTACTATTAATCCCCAATAGTTCTTGATGTTTCTCCAAGTATTCATAAATCATCTTATTCTCAATAGGAGCATTCTTGTAAAGCTGCTTATAGATTTCATTCATCAGCAAAAAATCGGCTTCCTCATCAACAGTCAAACGATAACTAAGCTTATTATAAGGATATTGTTTGCAAATATTTTTTTTCATTACGAGCTATGTAAGGGCAAACATGCTCTCTTTCTTCAGGGGTTTTAGCATGGTGATAAGCTTCATTTAAAGCATGCTTTGTAAATACCTCTACAGAAGTACCCAATGGAGTTTCTTTACAATACATATAATCCGCATCACCCCAGTTTTCTATCATTTCATCAGCCAAATGCCAATCAACACACGGATTATCGCAAGTGGCCCTGACAATCAATTCAGGGTTATATTTCTCTGCACAATGATAGAAGCGCCCTAAAACATCATTTTCACTACCTCGACAATATTCTATCTTCTTATTTTCCAAAAAATCGGCCAGTTTATCATTCAAAGGTGTGTCTGGTATAGCAAATACAACCTTATTCTATTTCAAGGTACTTATTGAGACGCATATTAACATGTTCGAGAATTGAAAGCCCACTGTTTCCCAACTCCATCAATACCTTCTCTGGCAGTCTTGATGAAGTCAAACGCGCTTGCACAATACAAAGTGTATTCACCATATTGTCCACCCTCCATCTACTTGAATATTCTGTCCCACTACATATTTGGATGCATCTGATGCCAAAAAAGCAATGCACCTTTTAAATCCTCAGGATTGCCAATGCGCCGGGAAGGATTTTTACCTGCCAAACGACTTACAAACTCTTCATTCTTTTGTACAGAAGGCGAAGGAAAAGGTCCTGGAGAAATGGCATTTACACGAATATTATCACCTATTAGATATTCACCAAAGAATTTGGTCAGTTGAATGACTCCGGCTTTGGAGGCTCCGTATTGAGGAGGATTAAAATTTGGGTTGCAATCACCGTCGTAAACCTTAAAGTCAGGAACCACCACACCGTACATAGAAGCGATGTTCACAATATTTCCAGACTTTTGTTCTCTCATATAAGGAATTACTTCGCGTATACACTTGTAAACACTACCTATAATACCATCAAATGAATAAGCCAAATCCTTGTCACTAACTTCTTCAGGATATTGACCGGACAGATATACTGCATTATTCACCAAAATATCAATACTACCATATGTTTTATTCACATCAGCAAAGCATTTTTTGATGCTCTCTGTGTTCGAAATATCCAAAGGGCAGAAATAAGATATTGGAAAACAATGGGAAAAGCCAATTTAAACTTTTGTTCATCTCTACCGGCCACAACAACTTTTGCCCCTGCTTCATTAAGAGACTGTACAAAAGCTTTTCCCAAATAACCGTAGCCGCCAGTGACAATGGCTACTTTATTCTCCAAAGAGAAAAAGTCTAAAACATTCATATTATAACCAATTAGAAGGATTCAACAAATAAGTTTCTTTCACAGTTATCTGTTTAGCCAACTCCTCAACCTCTTTCGTACAGATGGCCACATTGATATTGTTCTGCAACTGACTTATATTATCAACCCCTATCAATACACCATCAATAAAGGGGTTTCGAAGCACAAAACTTAATGCACATTGTTCAATGGTGATAGAATGCACTGCACAATAGGATCTAATCTGCAATAAATAAGGTTTCAATGGTTCCATCTGCCCACTAAGGCTACCCAGATCCTTAAAAAAAAGTCCCTGCAAAAATACAGAACGAGTATGTATCTCTACCCCAGACTGCTTAAGTTGAGAAAGATAAACATCGAACTGCCGATCGAAGAGATTATAAGGAAATTGTAAAATATCAAACTCTACTCTATTATCTAACAAATATTGCAGTTGATTGATATCATAAAGCGAAAAACCAATTTTTTCTACTTTTCCCTCTGCTTTGAGTTGCTTCATCTCTTCCCATAATTGAGGATGGGATTGATAGAACTCAAAATGATGAACAAGATAACCATATAACTTCTGTTGATGGAGCTTCTCTATAGAAGAAGCGAATACGGTAGCAACATTTTCTTTAGACTGGGGATATTTGGAAATAATCTGAAACTGAAGATTATTTTCAGAAAGAGACCTTCCTAAAACGCTCTCACTACTTCCATAGGCAGAGGAGGTATCAAACGTATTAATTCCGCTTTTCTTTGCCCACCTCAATATCTGCCCGACCTCATCTTGGTGTACCTGCCCAAACTGATTATTTATTCCATAGTCAAGTCCGAACTGTACGGTACCGAGAACAAGCTTGTTTACGCAATTCATTTCGCTACAAATTCTATAACCTTTTTAATCACATACTCCTGTTCCTCGTCCGTCAGCGTGGGATACATCGGAAGACTCAGACAATGTTCGTAATACTCTTCTACTATAGGTAAATCGCCTTTCCTATTTCCCCACTGCTGATAGTAAGGCATCAGATGAAGCGGAGCATAATGAACCTGCGCATAGACATTGTTCTCGTGCAGATAATTATAAAGACCCAAGCGGTCAGCTACTTGAATGATATAAAGGTGATAAGCATGATAGACATCGGCAGCATTGAACGGAGTCTTGATACCATCTATTCCGAAAAACGCTTCATTATAGCGTCTTACGATTTCATGGCGGCGTTCAAGACCTGCTTTCGCACGCTCCAGCTGAGAAATGCCCAAGGCTGCTGAAAATCAGTCAGACGGTAATTATACCCTAACTCCTGCATCTCGTAATACCAGCCACCATGATGCTCGTACAATAAGGCAGGGTCTTTCGTAATGCCATGCGTACGGTAAAGACAAAGCTTGTCATAGAGCTCCTTGCTGTTGGTGGTCACCATGCCTCCCTCACCCGTAGCGATATGTTTCACGGGATGGAAAGAGAATACGGCACAGTCGCAAAACAACCGTTGCCACAATGTTGTTTCTTGCCTTTACTGTCCATGAAATAGCCGCCGGGAGCATGGCAGGCATCCTCGATAATCCACAAGCCGTACTCGTCGGCAAGCTTTCTGAACTCTTCCAGATCCAAAGGATAGCCTGCAAAATCAACCGGAACAATACCTTTGTAAGTACCGCGGGGAGAAGCTTTAAGCATGGCTTCGAGTTTACGAATATCCATGAGGTAAGTATCCTTGTCAATATCACAGAATACCACCTCGCCGCCACAATAGCGGATGCAGTTGGCACTGGCAGCAAAGGTCATGGGAGTGACAATCACCTTGTCGCCCGGCTTTACATTCAGTGCGGTAGCTGCAAGATGAAGCCCCGAAGTGGCATTGTTCACTGCTACGGCATATTGTGCACCTACATATTCGGCAAATTTCGTTTCAAATTCCCTGATTTTGGGACCTTGTGTCAAGTAATCGCTTTTCAGGGTATCGATGACTGCCCGGATATCCTCATCTGTGATATGCTGACGACCGTATGGAATAGGCTTGCTTATCATTTCACCTCGAAATTAGGGTCAACGTATTTCTTTATATTCTCGCGCATAGTCTCTACAGTCTCCCACTCCGTATTGTTGTCACTGCTGTAGTGGAAACCGTCGGGAACGGTACTGCATTGTGATGTCTGATGAACTCTTCGCGACTGTGCTTGAAAGATACGGAAGGAAGAATGACATAATATCTGCCCAAATCGATTGTATCAAGAGCATCGGTTACAGTAATCATCTCCTCGTGCAGCTTCTCTCCCGGACGGATGCCCACTTCCACCTGCGGCAGATTGGGTGCAATGGCGGTAGCCACGTCCTGGATATGATAGGAAGGAATCTTAGGAATAAAGATTTCGCCACCCAGGTGATGTCCGATGGCATACATAACCAAAGCGACACCGGCTTCCAGTGAAATGTTGAAACGGGTCATACGCATATCGGTTATGGGAAGTTCCTTCGCCCCGTTGTCACGCTTGTTGATAAAGAAAGGGATTACGGAACCGCGGGAACCCATCACATTGCCATAACGGACTACGGAGAACCTGATGTTCTTGGAACCGCTGATATTGTTGGCAGCAGTAAACAGCTTGTCGGAAGTGAGCTTGGTGGCTCCATAAAGATTGATGGGGGCACATGCCTTGTCGGTAGAAAGGGCCACCACATGCTGTACACCGGTGGCAAGAGCAGCCTTTATCACATTCTGCGCACCGTGTACATTGGTTTTGATGCACTCTTCGGGATTGTATTCAGCGGTATCCACCTGCTTGATGGCAGCTGCATGGATAATCACGTCCACTCCTTCGCAAGCCCGCGTCAGACGTTCAAGGTCACGGACATCACCGATAAAGAAACGCAGTTGCGGATACTTATGACCGGGATATTTCTGTTTCAGCTCAAATTGCTTCAGCTCATCGCGGGAGTAAATAATGATTTTCTTTACTTGCGGATAATCACGGAGAATGGTTTCCACAAACTTCTTTCCGAAGGAACCCGTTCCTCCGGTAATCAATACGGATTTATTGTTAAGCATTATAATGAAAAGTTTTATTCATCGATATATTCCCACGGATAGGGATTGTCTGTCACATTCTGAAACTCATCAACGCTTCCTGCTGTTCGGGAGTAAGTGATAAGGAATCCCAAGAGGCGATGATGGAACGGCCCTCGTCGGCCAAAGACTCGTCGAACACTTCACCGTAGCAGGCGGTAAGCAGACGGAGCTTCAGTAAGGAAGCGGGAAGGGCGTCGAGCACATCCCAACAACAGTCCAGCACTTCCTGGACATGCTGCTGCTTTTCGCCATGGTCCACAAAAGAGGCGCTGTAACCCATAAGAAGGGCAAGACAGACATTTGCCTGCTCGTCGATGGTAGTGCCTTTTACACCCGACCGGTACAAAGCATGGTAAGACGGTAGACCTCACCGTTCCGCCGTGACAAGTCATCGCTATAGACGGGACTGCCGTCCATACCCAAATACATCAGTTCGTGCGCAGCACGCTGAAGAGTGATTGCTTCTTCGGAAAGAGACATAAGCAATTATAGAATTAAGAATTAAAAATTAAAGTTCAGCCGATTACTTCTATAAGATCGGGATGGATAGTGGCCATGGCAACAGCTATGACACCTTGTATTTCGATAACCACGCGACGGTCACGTGCGCCTTTCACCTTCAGAAATATACCCTCTTGCCCCTCAAATTCACCGCCGGTAATCCGGACTTTGGTACCTTTGGACAAGTTCAATTCATCCGGTTGAAAATAAAGAAGATGATCATCGTAAGTGCCGGACACGGCAATGAAACGCTGCATCTGACTGTCGGGGACAATAATCTTCTGTCCACTGCGGGTATCGGTGATATATTGCAGATAAGCGACTTGAGACTTTACACGCTGCACATCGGAAGGACGGGCATGGACAAAAAGCAGATTATGAACGACCGGAACCAGAGCACGGACTTTTTTCCCTTTTTTTATACATATCTTGTATTGCATAGGAATGAAACAGCCCAAATTTTCTTTCTTTAGCAGACGCATGGCATCCGGTTCTCTGCGGTAGGTGGCACGCATAGCATACCAGATTTCGGCCTCTTTCTCTATTCCCATTTTATGCTTTTGTTCAGACAAGGGTGTTCTCCTGGGGCTTTGAACCTCTTGCATATACTTGAAATTCAATTACTTGCGGACACTTTATGTAGAATACGACAAGCTTTATGCCCTTCTTGTCAACAGATTTTTTGCAGTCATTCATTACCTAACAGGTAAAATGCTGTAAACGAATCTATTGCAAGCAAAAAGCGTTCAATAGACGTTCGTTTTTTGAACGTCAATATTTAAGAAAATTAAAGAGGGAAGATTACTTAAAAATTAGTAAAAGGAAGAAGTTAGAGAAATACAATGCAATAGGCTTACTGACAAAGTATTATACTCAACTAAAAAGAAAATTTATAGAATATTTTTATTAAACATTTTGCGAGATTCAAAAATACACGTTATCTTTGCGTTCATTAAACGAACGTTTAAAAAACACCTTTTCCAAACGAAATATTCCACTGTATAACAAATAATTACATTGAAATAAAAAATATCGTGTTTATAGAAATCAGATTCCTACAAACACGATATCAATTAAAAAAGAAATTACTATTCTCAGAAGTTAAATATACCCAATTCCGGGAAAGTAGCCCCTTGCACTGCAAAACAGATTCCGAAGCAAGCCGCACTTACAATCCAAAGGATAACCAGCGTCCACTTCAAACCGGAATTCATCGGCTGCCATTTGAATATCTGACTGAAGATGGCCCATACAAGACTGACCAAAGGAATTCCTACCAGCAAGATTCCTGCAATGTACATCACAATGGCAGACAACGGAGAAGTAGGCAGTACCACATCAGCCATCGGGAAAAAGGAAATGAGAGCCGCACCGCCACCAACAGCCACCGCTATCGCAGCAAACAACAACGCCACAAATACCACTCCAAATACAAACAATACCGGACTGCAGATAATGGCAAATATCACCAGACAGATTTTCAAGAACCAGCCGACAATCATCACCAATGCATCTCCCAACTTCTGCAAGAAAGTACGGGGTTTGTCCGACCTCATATAATCATTCACCCCATTGGCAACCTTCTCAAAACCGTCCGTCACCGTCTTTCCGATATTCTCCACCGTAACGGCCTCGCCACGCATACTCAACTTCTCGGCTGCTGTGCGGGCTTCCGGTATAACCAGCCAACACACGATATAGACCGGTATCAATGTCCCTACCCCACAAATCAAGATGACAAGCAGTAACAGTCGAAGTAAAGTTACATCCCATCCCAGGTAGGCAGCCATTCCACTGATGACACCACCCAGCATTTTGTCATCCGGATTGCGGTATAGACGACGGCGTGTAGTGCCATAAGCGGTATTGCTGTTCCAAGCACCGGCACCATAGCCGCCCCCGGCACTCGTGCTGCCGGAATCGGCACTAGCACTCTCTCCTTCCGCCTCCATATCTTCCGGCTTTCCCATGCGGGCAATCACCTCTTCCACATCGGCTATCGTGATTACTTGTGAACCGGCCGACAATTTCTCGGCAAAGAGTTCGGAAATACGGCGTTCAATATCATCTACAATCTCGTCGGCACCTGCTTCCTTGCGGAAGTGCATCTTGAGATTACTCAGATAATTATCCAAAAGACGGTATGCGTCATCATCAATATTGAAAACGGTTCCACCTAAATTTACAGTTAATGTCTTTTTCATAACACACTATTTATTTACAATTTGACTATTTACGATTTACTATTTACCATTCGGCGAATGCAGCATATTCTCTGTGGTCATTTCAAGAATTGCTGATGTGATTCACCGTCTCGTTCAACTCTTTCCAGGATGTTTCCAGTTCACCGAGAAAGACTTCTCCTTTTTCCGTCAACCGGTAATATTTACGGGGAGGACCTTGCGTAGACTCAATCCATTCATAACCCAGCAAGTCGTCGTTCTTCAGACGGGTGAGCAACGGATAAAGTGTACCTTCCACTACAATCAGTCTGGCTTCTTTCAACTTCTGAATGATATCCGAAGCATAAGCCGGCTCTTTGTGAAGCAGCAGCATGATGCAATATTCAAGCATGCCCTTGCGCATTTGCGACTTTACATTGTTTACATCCATAATGGTATTTACTATTTGACAATTTACGATTTACTATTTGGCTGCGCAATAGAGTAATGAGTGTCCTCATTCATTCTATTGTTGTTCCTTGTATGGCACAAATATATGTATTATATCAGTACCTTGCATTACAAAGTACCTTATATTAAATATTATTAACAAGAAAGTAGTTCACGCTACTCTATAACATCAGTAACGTGAACAGAGAGGAAGAGGTATATTTACCGATGGATAACAATTTTATCCAATATACCGGTCAGACTCGCAATTGCTACTCCGTAGTTGGTTATGGGGATGTGCTGTGCGCGGGCATGGGCTATACGATTGAGAACGTACTTCCGGTTGAACATGCAAGCGCCGCAATGGATAATTAAATCATATCGGGACAAGTCTTTGGGAAAGTCATTTCCAGATACAAAGTCTATCTGCAATTCCTCGCCGATGCGCTTTCGTAACAGGCGGGGAATTTTGACGGTGCCGATGTCCTCGGTCAGCGGGGCGTGGGTGCAGGCTTCGGCTATCAGTACACGCGATTGGGGTGTCAGACTATGAATAGCGGCAGCTCCCTCTACAAAGACATTGATGTCTCCTTTGTAACCGGCAAAAAGAACCGAGAAGGAAGTAAGACTACTCTCGGCAGGCTTTTGTTGATAGACGATGGGGAACACCTGAGAGTCTGTGATTATCAGCTTAGGCGGACGGACAAGGGCTTGCAGGGAGGCTTGCAGCTTGTCGGTGGTGCAGCTCATCACTAAGCACTTTTTATCCAACAGTTCGCGGATGGTCTGCACTTGCGGAAGAATGAGACGACCTTTGGGGGCTTGTATATCCTGGGGCATCACCAGCAGGACGACATCTCCTTCACGCACCAAATCGCCCGTGATAGTCTGCTCACCAAAATTCTCGGGAAGCTTTTCGAGAATAGCATCGAAGATACCTTGAATGCCGGTACCCTCTTTGGCACTGACCACAACGGGAGCCTGCCCGCACTCCTTTTCAATCCGAAGAACCACGGAAGCGGTGTCTTGACGGGAATCGGCTTTATTCAGTATCAGTATCACGGGGATTTCGCGCGCAGCCAGCAGCTTTAGCCATTGCTGTTCCAGCGTTCCGTCAGCTTCATAAAGCAAGAGGGCGATGTCCGCTTTCTCCACCGTCTTTAAGGTACGCTCCACGCGCATACCGCCCAGTTCGCCTTCGTCATCATCAAAACCGGGGGTATCGATAAAGAGGCACGGGCCCAAAGGATATACTTCCATGGCTTTGGTCACGGGATCGGTAGTAGTGCCGGGCGTTGCGGATACCAATGCCGTGTCTTGCCCGGTCAAGGCATTGACAAGGCTGGACTTTCCGCTGTTCCGTCGTCCAAAGACGGCAATGTGCAGGCGGTTGGAACGAGGTGTATTATTCATAAATCCGAAATCTAAAATCTAAAGTCTCTTTTCCCCTCCCCTATCTCCTGAAGATTACGTTCGGCTATCGCCCGTATCTTGGGGTTCGGGATATGCTCCATCTCCTCACGAATCAGCTGTATGCCCTTCTCCTTAGTTTCGGAGGAGGCATAGTCCTCCAGATATTCTTTTAATGTCATCAGTGCATTGGGCTGGCAGCAGTTTGCTATCTGTCCGCGCTTGACGAGCGACATGAAGCGGTCTCCGGTACGTCCCTCGCGATAGCAGGCGGTGCAGAAGCTGGGGATATGTCCCAGGTCGAGCAGCCAGCTCACCACTTCATCCAGCGTGCGCCGGTCGCTCACATCGAATTGGAGGAATCTTCCTCTTTGGCTTCCGGCACGGCATAGCTCCCACGCTGGTACGCGAACCGCCGCTTATCTGCGAAACGCCCAGTTCGAGCACCCGACGGCGTACGGCTTCCGACTCACGGGTGGAAATAATCATTCCCGTATAAGGCACCGCAATGCGGGTAACCGCCACAATACGGCAGAACATCTCATCCGAGATGGCATCGGGAAAATCCTCGGTCGAAATATCATCTGCCGGACAGATACGCGGCACGCTGATGGTATGCGGACCCACGCCAAAGGTAGCTTCCAGATGTTCGGCATGCATCAGCAGTCCTACGAAGTCATAACGATAGGTGTTCAGACCGAACAATACGCCGATACCTACGTCGTCGATGCCACCCTCCATAGCACGGTCCATCGCTTCGGTGTGGTAGGCATAATTACTTTTCGGTCCCGTGGGATGCAAGGCTTCGTAATGCTCTTTGCTGTAAGTCTCCTGAAAAAGGATATAAGTGCCGATGCCTGCCTCTTTCAGCAACCGATAGTTTTCCACTGTAGTGGCGGCTATGTTGACATTCACCCGACGGATGGCCCCATTCTTGTGGTGGATGCTGTAGATGGTGCGGATGGACTCTAAGATATAGTCGATAGGGTTGTTTCGAGGGTCTTCTCCGGCTTCCAGGGCAAGGCGTTTATGCCCCATATCCTGTAAGGCGATAACCTCGCGGCGTATCTCCTCTTGCGAGAGTTTCTTGCGGGGAATGGTACGGTTCTTGGCATGATACGGGCAATAGACGCAACCGTTCACGCAATAGTTGGAAAGATAAAGCGGGGCAAACATCACGATGCGATTGCCATAGAATTTCCGTTTGATTTCACATGCCAGATGATAGATGCGCTGCACCAGTTCCGGCTCGTCACATTCCAGCAGTAGGGCCGCCTCCCGATGGGAAAGTCCCTGGCACAAAGCAGCCTTGTCAATCAAACTTTCGATGAGCGGACGGTTGTTGCGGTTTACCTGCGCATACTCCAATGTATCCAATATCTCCTGGTGATTGATGAATTCTTCTGCTTGTCTTGACTTTATGTTATACACTTCGTAAATTGACAATTGGTAATTAAAATAAAGAATGAAGATTTGAAAATTATCAATTATCAACGGTCAATTCTCCATTCTCATAATCTCCTCTCTCTTTTGATACCTCGTAGCCTATCCCTTTCAGTTGTTCCTCCAATTTTTGCAAACCTTCTGCCGCTTCGGCACCCGCAGAAGCTTTGTTATCATAAAGGGAGTACTTCGTCCGCTGATGAGAAGGCGAAAGATTAGGCATCACGACATTGGCGCCAGCCAATATTCCCCGTTCCCGTCCGTCCGGAGCAAGTGTGGCCAGGGCAGTGGTAGCAGGTATCAGTGCCGCGGGATGCATCAGCCGGAAGATAGAAAGCAACTTCAGCGTCAACTCCATATCTCCCGGCGGAAAAGAGGCAAACGGAGTATCGTGATGCGGAAGAAAAGGTCCCATGCCTATCATCTCCGGCTGAAACCGTTCGATGAAGAGAATGTCTTCTACCAAATGGTCCACCGTCTGGTAAGGACTACCTACCATGATTCCGGTTCCCACTTGATAGCCTATCTCTTTCAGCCAGTCCAAGCATTGCAACCGATGGGAAAGGGACATCTCAGCAGGATGAAGCCGGTGATAATGCCCTTCGTTGCAGGTTTCGTGCCGCAACAGATAGCGGTTGGCACCTGCCAGGAAGAAACGTTCGTAGGTTCCCGCGATTTTTCGCCCAAAGATAAGGTAATGGCACAATCCGGAAGGATTGCCGGATGGCGGCAACTGTCTCCACCATCCCCTCATCCTTCACCGCCTGCGCTTCGCCCCCTTGCAGCACAAAGGTACGGAAGCCCAACCGATAGCCTTCATGGCAACACGAAAGAATCTCCTCCTGCGCCAGTTCATAACGGACTATGTTCCGGTTCTCCTTCCGTATGCCGCAATAGTAGCAGTTATTGCGGCAACGGTTGGTTATCTCAATCAGTCCGCGAATGAAGATTTTATTGCCAAAGCGGGCAAGCGCTTCTTCCCGGGCAAGCTCCTGCAGGTAGGCTGCAAGTTCTGTGTCCCGGCAAAGAAGCAAGGCTTTATACTCTTCGGCATCCAGCCTGCGATTGCTCCGCAGTTTGTCAATCAAATATTTCAATACGTTTCCTCTTTCTTAGCCAACTCTTGTGTCAACTGACGCTTTCCGGCAGCTATCTCATTGTGTGCACACGGTCCGGTGATGCAACCGCCCTCGCATGCCATCACTTCGATGAACTGTCCCGGAGCCTTACCGGTTTTGGCATAAGCACGCAGCGAACCGATAGCTTCTTATCCAGATTAGCCACCTGCACGGCATTGATTTTATCCGCTTCTTCTTTCAGATAAGCCTTCACAGCACCCATCACACCGCCTGCCTGGGCAAAGCCATGTGCCTCGCGCACGGAAGTGAAACTCATGGAATAGGCTTCGCCTGCTCCATCTGAATATCCAGTCCGGCAAACACGGAAGCCATCTCCTCGAAAGTCATAATGAAATCCACCGCTTCGTCACGCTGCGCCTCTTTACGCTTGGCTACGCACGGACCGATAAAGACCACCTTTGCATCCGGATACTTCTCCTTGGCAATGCGTGCGGCATAGTACATCGGCGAACCGGTGCCCGACACGTAGGGCTTCATGGCAGGAATATGCTTGTTCACCAGTTCTATATAAGACGGGCAGCAGGAAGTCGTCATAAACTTCTGTCCCTCTTCCAACTTCTCAATCAGTTCGTGCGCCTCGTTGCTGACGGTATCCATCGCACCTTGCGCCACCTCGATGACATCCGTAAAGCCCACTTGTTTCAGTGCGCCATACACTTGTTCAATAGTCGTCTTGAACTGCCCCAGAATGGACGGAGCCACGATAGCCACCACCTGCTCACCCTTACGGATTCTGTGCAACACGTCGAACACTTGCGAAATCTCGAAGATAGCTCCAAACGGGCATGCGTTCAAGCACTTTCCGCAGTAGATGCACTTACTTTCGTCGATGTGCTCTATCCCCTTCTCATCCTTGCTGATGGCTTTCACGGGACAAGCTCCTCACAAGTACGGGAATATAAACAATGGCATGGTAGGGACAACTCTTATGGCAGATGCCACAACTGATACACGCATCATGGTCAATCCATGCTGCCCGCTCTCCTTGACATGCACTGCCTTCTTGGGACAATTCACCTGGCAACTGCGTGCCGTACATCCGCGGCAGAGGTTCGTAATCTCGTAGTTAATCTGCACACATGCCGAACAAGCTTCGTCAATCACACACATGATGTTGTCTTTCGACCTGCCATTTTCCGCTCTGTCCAGTGCACGGGCAGCGTACTCCGACAAGGGGGTCAACTCATCCGTCTCGTCCTCCATATCGAGTCCCAGAAGCGGCAATGACTTGTACTTCCACACCGCGCGCTCTTTGTGCACACAGCAGCGTCCCGCGTGCTTGGACCTCTTCGGACTCAGCTCGATGGGCAGCCGGTCTATTTTATCCACAAGTTCGTTGTTATTCCACAGCTTTACCAGTTCCTTCAGCAATCTGTGGCGGACAATCATAATGTTGCTCGTAAATGCCATAATTTTTTAAATCAGAATTAGTTAGTTCGGTAACGGTCTGCAAAGATAACGATTGTTTCACAAAAAAGGCTTAACTTTACACCCCAAACAGTATAAATACAACCGATATGTTTACCATAAGAAAAGCAACGACAGCAGACTGCGCACTGATTCAGAAACTTGCGCAGCAAATATTTCCCGTCACGTATAAGGATATCCTTACTCCCGAGCAGACCGACTACATGATGGAATGGATGTATTCATTGGACAATATCCGTAAACAAATGGAAGAGGAAGGCCACGTCTATTTCCTGGCTTACGAAGAATGTGAAGCGGCGGGCTATGTGTCCGTACAGCAGCAAGGAGAAGATTTATTCCACCTGCAAAAGATTTATGTGCTCCCCTATTACCAGGGTGCACATTGCGGCAGTTTCCTCTTTCGCGAAGCCATCAAGTACATCAAGAAAGTGCATCCCGGCCCTTGTCTGATGGAATTGAATGTGAACCGTAACAACAAGGCACTGCAGTTTTACGAACATATGGGAATGCGGAAACTCCGTGAAGGGGATTTCCCGATAGGAAACGGATATTACATGAATGACTACATCATGGGACTGGAAATCTGAGTCCCGGCATTAAAAGCCCTCCAAAAACTAAAGGCTGCGCAGTTCATTACGAACATTGCGCAGCCTTTAGTTTTATCTTTCGTTTCCGATTACTTCGCCACCTTTTCAAGCCATTTCAGCATGAACAGCATGGTGAACATGGAAATGCAGCACGCTACTACAAATACCGTCCACGTCATCCAGATAGGAATACTTTCGTAAAGGATAGCACCGATAACGAGCAACTGATTACCAATGGCAGTAGCGCCGAGCCAACCGCCCTGCATGATACCCTGATATTTGGGAGGAGCCACCTTGGACACGAATGAAATGCCCAACGGAGAAATGTACAATTCGGCAACAGTCAATATCAGATAGGTAACCATCAGCAACAGCGGAGTCACCTTCACCGGAGAGGTACCCAAAGCGATTATATCCTTGTGCATCGGCAAGTTGCTTACATAAGAACCGATAGCCATTATAAGGAAGCCGGTGGCAGCAATACCCATACCGATGGCAATCTTCCGCGGAGTGGAAGGCTCTTTACCCTTGGCACGCTGTGCTGCAAAGACAGCCATGATGACCGGTGTCAGAGATACAACGAAAATCGGGTTCAAAGACTGGAACAGCTCAGCGGAAATAGCCATGCCGAACAAATTCAAATCTGTATATTCCTTGGCAAAATACGTCAGTGTCAACCCATTCTGATGGAACGAGAACCAGAAGAAAATTACCACACCGAATACGGCAAACAATGCATACATGCGCTGTCTTACCTCTTGTGCGCTCATCTCCACTGCAGTGGCATCGCCCGCTTTTGCAGCCACCTTCTTGCTGGGATCGGGGAATTTCTTTCTGTTGATGACGAAAATTACCAAAGAAAGAACCATAGCCAAGATAGCTACACCGAATGCATAATGGAAACCAGTGGTAAACACGTTCAGATATTCATTGGCAAATACCGTCATATCCGTTACGGGTGTTCCGGAAATAGTGGCTTTCGTTGCCAGTGCACTATAAGTGTCCACAGCTTCGGGAGTCAGCGTTCCTGCCAGATGTCCGTGGCAAAGGGCAGGCAGGTCGGCATCATAATTGTAGCCGAATGTGGACAGCCACCAGTTACGTACGCCTACTGCGGCAAACGGAGCAAAGATGGCACCTACATTGATGAACATATAGAATAAGGAGAAACCGGAATCACGCATGCTGGAATATTGGGGATTGTCGTACATCTGCCCTACCAGCGCTTGAAGATTTCCCTTGAAAAGACCATTTCCGAAAGCAATGACAAACAAGGCCGCACAAGTAATCACCAAAAACAAGGTTTTATTGGCAACCGGTGTAGGAGACGGGATGGCAAGCATCAAGTAGCCTACCGCCATCAGGACAATACCGGCAAAATGGTACCTTTGTAATTACGGGTCTTGTCGGCAATAATACCACCTATCAATGCAAGAATGTAAATAGAAAAATAAAATGTTGAGTAGATCAAACCTGCCTCTTTTCCATCCAGTCCGAACTTGGCTTGCAGAAAAAGTACAAGAATGGCCATCATGGTATAAAAGCCGAAACGCTCGCCCAAATTAGCAAAGGATGCGGCAATCAGACCTTTAGGGTGTTTGTTGAACATAAAAATTAGTTTTTAGAATTAGTAATTGGATTGATTTCTTGAATAATTCCTGCAAATATATAAATTCTATTGAATATTTCCTTATAAAATTAAAATATCTCGGCAGAAATAGAAGATTTATTCATTAAAAAGAACACAAACTTCTGCACGCACTTCTTTTACCAAATCCTTCGGGTCCAGTTTAAGCTGCAAACCACGTTGTCCGGCACTGATATAGATATACGGAAACCGTAGGCACGTTTCATGGATATAGGTAGGGAAAGGCTTCTTCATGCCGATGGGCGAACAACCTCCGCGGATGTAGCCCGTCAGAGGTAAAAGTTCCTTAACCGGAATGAGGTCACACTTCTTGTTGCCCGATGCCTTTGCCGCCAGTTTCAAATCCACTTCGTGCTCACCCGGGATGACGCAGACAAAGTAGCCGGATTTATCGCCGTGAAGAATAAGTGTCTTGAACACGCAGTTGATGTCCTCGCCCAAACTGGCGGCTACATGTACGGCGCTCAAATCGTTCTCATCCACCTCGTAGGGAATGAGTTCATAGGCTATCTTGGCTTTGTCGAGCAGCCGCGCTGCATTCGTCTTATTAATTTTCACCATAACAAGTTACAAAATTAGTAATTAGTAATTATCCCCAGCTCTTCACGCAGGAATTTCGGAGTATAGCCTTTCTCGCTCTTCGCCACCTCTTCGGGTGTTCCGCAGGAGAGGAGTTCCCCTCCCCCTTCGCCACCTTCGGGACCCATATCAATGATGTAGTCCGCCATCTTGATGACATCGAGATTATGCTCTATGACGATGACGGTGTTTCCTTTGTCAACAAGTTTGTTCAGTACATTCATCAGTACGCGGATATCTTCAAAATGAAGTCCGGTGGTAGGTTCGTCGAGGATATAGAGTGTCTTGCCCGTATCACGCTTGGAGAGTTCCGTAGCCAACTTTACGCGCTGGCTCTCACCTCCGGAGAGCGTGGTGGAGGACTGTCCCAGCTTGATATAGCCCAATCCCACTTCCTGGATAACCTTAATCTTATTCAATATCTGGGGCACATTCTCGAAGAACTCCACCGCACGGTTGATGGTCATATCCAGCACATCGGCAATGGACTTGCCTTTAAAGCGCACTTCCAGCGTCTCGCGGTTATAGCGTTTGCCGTGGCACACCTCGCAAGGCACATACACATCTGGCAGGAAATTCATCTCAATACATTTGTAGCCGTTGCCCTGGCAAGCCTCGCAGCGTCCGCCACTGACGTTGAAGGAGAAGCGTCCCGGCTTGTACCCGCGTATCTTCGCTTCGGGCAGGCCGACAAACAGATTGCGGATATCCGAGAACACACCCGTATAGGTGGCAGGATTGGAACGCGGCGTACGTCCCAAGGGAGACTGGTCCACATTCACCACTTTGTCTATATGCTCCAGTCCTTCAATGCTGTCATACTCCAAAGGGTCTTGAAGGGAGCGGTAGAACTTCTGCGAAAGAATAGGCTGCAACGTCTCGTTGATAAGCGTGGACTTGCCACTGCCAGACACACCGGTAACACAAATCAGCTTGCCCAACGGGAACTCCACATCCACATTCTTCAGATTATTGCCCCTGGCGCCTCGCAACCACAGGCTGTACCCATTGCCCTCGCGACGCTTGGCAGGTACCTCGATGGCACGTTCTCCATTCAGGTATTGGGAAGTCAGCGTATGCGTCCGGAGCATTTCTCGGGGAGTGCCGGCAAAGACGACATCCCCTCCCAGGCGACCGGCTTTCGGACCCATATCAATGACGTAATCGGCAGCCAGCATCATGTCCTTGTCATGCTCCACCACAATGACGGAGTTGCCAATGTCGCGCAGGTCCTTCAGGGAGTGTATCAAGCGCTGGTTGTCACGCTGGTGCAGGCCGATACTCGGCTCGTCCAATATATAGAGCACATTCACCAGCTGAGAGCCTATCTGCGTAGCCAGGCGGATACGCTGGCTCTCTCCACCGGACAGGCTGACGGAGCTGCGGTTCAGCGACAGATAATCCAGACCGACATCGAGCAGAAACTTGAGCCGCGTACGGATTTCCTTCAAGATTTCACCGGCAATCTGCTGCTGCTTGCTGCTGAGGTGCGGGTCTACGTTTGCCAGCCAGTCATACAGCTCATTGATGTCCATCGTGGACAATTCGTAGATGTTCTTGTCGTGGATGCGGAACGAAAGCGCTTCCTTGTTCAGCTTGGCGCCATGGCACTCCGGACAAACGGCAGTCTTGGCAAACTGGTCCGCCCACTTCTGCGCCGTGGCGGAAGCATCCTTCTCTTGCAACATCTGAATGTATTTGATGACACCCTCAAACGTCACGAAGTAGTCGGAAGAGGTGCCTATCAGCGAACTCTTTATCTTGATGCGCTCGTCCGAGCCGTAGAGCACCTCGTCCAGTGCATCCTCCGGCAGCTCCTTCACCGGAGTTTTCAGCGTTGCCTCATACTTCTCCAGCAAGGCGGTAATCTGCCAGAAAATCATGCTGTTCTTGGCTTTCCCCAAGGGTGCGATGGCACCTCCGGCGATGGAGAGCTCGCGGTCGGGAATCACCTTGTCGATGTCAATCTGGCTCACCACCCCCAGCCCTTTGCACTTGGGGCATGCGCCCTGCGGGGAGTTGAAGGAGAAGTTGTGCGGTGCCGGTTCCCGATAGGACAAGCCCGTCACGGGACACATCAGCCGCTTGCTGTAATGGCGCACGCTGTCGGTCTGCGCATCGAGTATCATCAGCAGCCCGTCGCCCTGGCGCATGGCGGTGGCTACGCTGTTCTTCAGGCGCGTGTCGTCCTTATCTGCCACCGCAAGCTTGTCTATCACTACCTCCACATCGTGGTTCTTGTAGCGGTCCAGCTCATACTGGGCAGGGCTTCGCACACCTCGCCGTCCACACGCACGTAGAGGTAGCCTTTCTTGCGCACCTGCTCGAAAAGCTCCTTGTAGTGTCCCTTACGACCCCGCACCAGCGGGGCAAGGATGTAGATGCGCTTTCCTTTATAGTCTTTCAGGATGAGGTCCAGTATCTGCTCTTCGGTGTACTTCACCATCTTCTCGCCCGAGAGGTAGGAGTAGGCGTCGCCGGCGCGGGCATAGAGCAGACGCAGGTAATCGTACACCTCGGTGGTAGTGCCCACGGTGGAGCGCGGATTCTTGTTGGTGGTTTTCTGCTCGATGGAGATAACCGGGCTCAGTCCCGTTATCTTGTCCACATCCGGACGCTCCAGGTTTCCCAGGAAGTTACGGGCGTATGCCGAAAAAGTCTCGATATAGCGGCGCTGCCCTTCGGCAAAGATAGTATCGAATGCCAGCGAGGACTTGCCGCTTCCGCTCAGTCCGGTAATCACCGTAAGGCTGTTACGGGGAATCTCGCATCGATATTCTTAAGGTTGTGCACGCGCGCACCATATACATTGATATATTCTGTTTCTTCTTGCATGTTAATTTATCCTATCGTTTTAACTGCAAAAATAACTGTTTCCCCCCGAATATCAGCCGAAAAGCGCTATTTTTCAGTTTTGAAATGCACAATATTATTTCTTAACGCAATCCTTTGGCAGAAATGCCACAATATTCGTACCTTTGCAGCTACTTTGGGAAATTGTAAACATAAACCAACGATTACTGAATGAAAACGATTAACCGCATTATCTGCTCCCTGCTGCTTGCCGGCGCATGCACGCTGGGTGCAGTGGCACAAGAGAACCAATCTTATTTCCTGCATACCATCGAAAAAGGACAAAGTCTCTACTCCATCGCCAGCATGTACGGCGTCAGCCAGGCAGACATCATCAAACTGAATCCCGGCAGTGACGAGAGAATATTCATCGGACGCACGCTGCGTATCCCCCGCAGTGCCGCCAACGCACAAAAAGAAACATACCACACCATCGCATCCGGCGAGACCCTCTACCGGCTGACCGTGAAATACAACGTATCTGCCAAAGCCATCTGTGACGCCAACCCTGGACTGAGCGCCGAGAATTTCCGTATCGGACAAGTCATCCTCATTCCCTCTACAGCCGAAGCCGAGACCACTGCCCCAGCTGAGACCCAAAGCAACACTGTGGTTGTCAACAACAATATTCCCGGCCCCGTAGAGTCACGATGCCGTGACATGCACAAGGTGAAACGGAAAGAAACCGTATTCAGCATCAGCCGTGAATACGGCATCAGCGAAGCCGAACTGATAGCCGCCAACCCGGAATTGAAAGGTGAAAACAAAATAAAGAAGGGAACCTTCCTCTGCATTCCCTATCCCAAGGCGCAAGCGGAGCAAAGCGCGCAGCCGCAGGCAATGCCTACCGACAGCGAGCTATTCCGTGAAAACAGGAAAGAGACAGAGCGCTTCAGCACCATCAAGGCTGCCGTCATCCTCCCCTTCCTGAACGGGGTATCAAAGAGCGAGTCTTCCCGTATGGTGGAATACTACGAAGGCCTGCTGATGGCCGTAGACAGCCTGAAACGTACCGGCACTTCCATTGACTTGTACACTTACAATTCGGGTCCCGAAAGTGCCTCGCTGAACTCCATCCTGGGTAAAAGCGAGATGAAGGACATGGACATCATCTTCGGGCCTCTGTACCAACAGCACATCAAGCCGCTGGCCGAATTTGCCAAGAAACAAGACACGCGCCTGGTGATACCATTCACATCGAAAGACAACACGGTATTCCAGAATCCGGCGGTCTATCAGATAAATACTCCCCAATCCTATCTGTACTCCGAGGTGTACGACCACTTTGTGCGCCAGTTCCCCAACGCCAACGTCATCTTCATTGAAGCCAGCCAGGGCGCCAAGGACAAGGCAGAATTCATCAAGGGACTGAAAGACGAACTGCGCAACCGTTCCATCCCGATGAAGAGCCTGAAAGAGGATGTCACTGTAGAATCCCTGAAAACAGTATTACGCACGGACTGTGAGAATATCTTCATCCCCACATCCGGCAGCAACCTGACATTGATTAAGATACTTCCCCAACTGACGCTGTTGGTACGCGAGCAACCCGAAAGCCGTGTCCATCTGTTCGGCTATCCGGAGTGGCAGACCTACACCAAAGACCACCTGGAAGCCTTCTTCGAACTGGACACCTATTTCTATTCCTCTTTCTATACCAACAACCTGCTTCCTGCCGCCATCAACTTCACCAAGAGCTACCGCAGATGGTATGGCAAGGAGATGGACGAACGCTATCCCAAATTCGGCATGTTAGGCTTCGATACCGGTTATTTCTTCCTGAAAGGACTTGCGCGCTATGGCTCTTCCTTCGAGAAGAACATGCAGGGGCTGGACCTGGTGCCCATCCAGACCGGCTTCAAGTTCCAACGGGTAAACAACTGGGGGGGCTTCATCAACAAGAAAGTGTTTTTTGTGCACTTCACCAAGAATTTTGAGCTGGTGAAGCTGGACTTTGATTAATGATTAGGGATTAATGATTAATCATCTGATAATCCACTATATAACTATTAACTCGTAGCTTGTAGCTTGTAACTTATAACTTATAGCATGAACCTGAGAACAATCATCATATTCGCCCTGCTGATGTGTGCATGTATATTGCCCCTGCATGCGCAGGTGGGCGAGCAACGCCACAACTTCGCTGTGGGCGTCAATGGAGGCATCAATCTGAATAGCGTAAGCTTCTCTCCCTCTGTCAAGCAGAAGAATCTGATAGCATCAACGGTGGTGTGACAGCCCGATACATCTCCGAGAAATATTTCAGCATGATTTGCGGTGCACAAATCGAGCTGAACTTCTCGCAGCACGGTTGGGACGAGTACTATGAGGACTATCCCACACTGAGCTACACACGCACCATGAACTATGTGGAAATACCCTTCCTGGCACATCTGGCCTTCGGCAAGGACCGCGGTCTGCAATTCTTCATCCATGCCGGTCCGCAGATAGGCTTCCTGCTTGGCGACAGCGAAAAGATAGACGGCGACTGGGACGGCACTGTAGCAGACTCCTACACCAACATCACCGTGGAACAGCACGGCAAGGCCATAGACAACAAATTCGACTACGGCATTGCAGGCGGAGCAGGCATAGAGCTGCGCACCAAGGCAGGCAATTTCATTGTAGAAGGAAGATACTACTATGCTTTGTCCGATTTCTATGGCAGCACCAAGAAGGACTTTTTCTCACGCTCCGCACACGGAGTCATTACGGCCAAGGTAACTTATCTCTTTGACTTGAAGAAGTAATGCTTGTAGGGAAACACCCGTTTCACTCGTAGGAACGACTATCTCCTCTAATGGGAACAGTATAATGGGAACGGCTGAACCCCAAGCAGAAACGATAAAAAAGGCAGACCACGTATTTCATTCGGGATACGTGGTCTGCCTTTTGTTATTATCAAGTAGATAAACCTTCTTATCTTCTTAAACGGTCTGCAGCCTTCACCATCACCTCATCTTTGTAGATGGCACGGAAGGCAGATAGTTGAGGATGATGGCTACCACCGGAAGGCAAAGCGCCCATCCAAGCTGGAAAGCCGTGGCATCCAAATCGCCCTTCAAAATAAACATAAATACGCAGAAGGCTATGTAGTAACCTATCAGCAGGATGCTGCTGAAAATCGTCATGCGTATTTGTAACATACGGTTACGGAAAAGGAATATCGTACAGAAGGCAACCAGTGCACTGAGCAGCAATATTCCGAACAAGCCCCAAGTAGACTGAAATCCTCCGTCGGCCAAAGCCACTCCCAGAGGCTTGAAAACATGCGCCGTCACTCCGTCCGCTCCGATGAACTGTCCTACGGGCATGCAGATGGCCACAACCAGCAAGACGGTTACCAACAACAAATAAACAGATTGAATACGCTGTATCATTACTGCAATTTTTCTTTTTCCTTAGCCGGATTGCGATAATAAATCTTACCTTCCACATACTCTTGTGTTGCAATCAATGTCGGCTTCGGCAGTTTTTCGTAATAGCGGGAAATCTCAATCTGTTCCCGGTTTTCGAACACTTCTTCCAGATTGTCATTGTAAGAGGCAAACTCAGCAAGCTTTTTGGAAAGGTCGTTCTTGATTTCCACACTAATCTGGTTGGCACGTTTTCCGATAATCGCTACGCTTTCGTATACATTACCGGTATCCTCACACAACTCCATCATATCACGGGTCACCGTAGTAGTAGGAGCATTTGTCTTTCTGTAATCCATAAATTTATCTATAGTATTAATTACAAATTATTAATTACTAATTACTCTTGTTCTTCGCCTCCCTCGCCCAGCATTTTCTGTGACTCCTTGAAGATTCGGTCGGCTTCCTTCGTATACTTGCTTTCAGGGAATTCGTTTTTAAAGGCATAACATTCATCCACCGCTTCACGGTAACGTTCGGCTCTTCTATCTTCCACACTATACACAGCCAACTCATACTTGGCACGCAAGATAAGAATGGATAAATCTTCACGTAGGTTGGTATAGGGATAATCCTTCAAAGCATTCTGCGCAGTGATAACGCAAGCCTGATAGTTGTTGCCCAGATAATTACCCATATTATAATAAAGTTTTGCAGACAGATACTCCTTCATCACCAGCTTGTCCTGCAAGGCAAATATCATGTTCTGCGCTTCTTCTTTCTTGGAACTTTGCGGGAAGTATTCCATAAACATCTGCAACTGCTGGATGGCACTATACGTACCGGATTGGTCCAAACGCGGCTCCGGAGTATCCAAATATAGAGCTTTACCGGCATGGAAACGTGCCAGTTCAGTGAATGTGCCGCGGGGATAAACGTTGTAGTATTGAATGAAAGTCTGCGCAGCAGTCTGATAATCCTTTTGGTTATAGTAACTCATGCCCAGCATATAGAGGGATTCCTCCGCCTTATCAGTACCTTTGAGAATGGCAATCAATTCATTGAGCAAAGTAGCAGCACGGTTGTACTGGCCTTTTGCGAAGTAATTTTTTGCCGCTTCGTACTTGTATTCGTAATCTGTGCTTTTCAGCAATTTGTTGTATTCTCCACACGAGGAGAGCAGCAATGCTGCAAGCAGAGTTATTAGGATGTTCTTCTTCATTACTTTTGTTCAAATAATGCGCAAAGATAGAGGTTCGCATCGAATAAAGCAACGATACGAGCCTTAATTTTTCAAAAACCAGACGAACGGGCAGGAATTAGGGATGAATGGTGAAGGATTAGGGATTAGTGACTGTGCTATCAACTGCATAGCCCTCATCCCTAATCCTTCCTCCCTAATCCTTCGTTTTCACAGTTTATAGAGTTCGCTTGCCGCCAGCAAATCGACCTTTTTTTCTGTCAATACACGGATACAGTTATCCATGTCGTTGGGACGAATGATGACATTGGCCGTTTCACCATTGGCAAAGGAATACATGTACTCGATGAACACGCCTTCATCGGAGAGGAAACGGAGTACTTTCGCCAATGAACCGGGGATATTGGGACAACTGATGCCTACTACATCCGTTACGTTCACTGCGAAGTGATTATCTTTCAAAGCCTTATATGCTTTATCCGGTTCGGAAACAATGCCACGAAGGATACCGAAATCGGCATTCTCTGCAATACATAGAGCAGAAAGGTTGACACCTTCTTTTGCAAGAACTTCAGTCACCTCTGTGAGGCGACCGGACTTGTTCTCCAGAAAAATGGAAAGTTGTTTTGCTACCATAGGTTTATTTACGATTTGACAATTTACGATTTACCATGTACAATGTACAATTTGGCGATTTACAATTTGCGGTTGTCGATAACGCGCTTGGCTTTACCTACGCTGCGCTCAATACTGCGTGGTTCTACCAAACGGACATCTACGCCGAGACCGAGTACGCTCTGCAGGCGGGCCACAAGCTTCTTCTTCAGAGCCAGCATCTTGTTGATTTCGTCGGAATAGTATTCGGGACGAACTTCAACCTGCAACTCCATGGTATCGGTATTGTTCTTGCGGTCTACCAGCAAGAGGTAGTGAGGCTCGAACTCCGGCATTTCGAGGATAACGGACTCTATCTGCGTGGGGAACACGTTGACACCACGGATAATCAGCATGTCATCACTACGTCCCAAGATGCGGTCCATACGAACCAGTGTACGTCCGCAGGAGCACTTATCGTAGTGCAGGGCGGTGAGGTCCTTGGTACGGTAGCGCAACAGCGGCATCCCCTCTTTGGTAAGGTGAGTGAACACCAATTCGCCGGTTTCTCCAGGGGCAACTGGTTCGAGGGTCTTCGGGTCTACAATCTCGGGGAAGTAATGGTCTTCATTGAGGTGGGTACCGTGCTGGCACTCGCATTCGTAACCTACACCGGGGCCGGCAATCTCACTAAGCCCATAAATATCAAATGCCTTGATACCCAGCTTGGTTTCAATATCCCGACGCATACTTTCGGTCCACGGCTCGGCGCCGAAGGCTCCCACTTTCAACTTAAACTCTTCACGGGGAAGACCGGAGTCTTTGATGGCATCTGCCAGATAGAGGGCGTATGAGGCGTGCAGCAAAGTACGGTAGAACCGAAATCATGCATCAGTGTAATCTGCTTCTCCGTATTGCCGCTGGACATCGGGATGACGGAAGCGCCGATATTCTCGGCACCGGCATGCGCACCCAGTCCGCCGGTAAAAAGTCCGTAACCGTAGGACACCTGGAAATATCCGAGCTACCGGCACCATAGGCGGTAAAGGCCCGTGAAAGGCATTCGGACCATGCTGAAAGGTCTTTCGGGTATAGCTACCACAGTGGGTTTTCCGGTTGTGCCGGAAGAGGCATGAATACGCACAATCTGCTCATAGGTACGGCACAGAGGCCGAAGGGATAATTGTCCCGCAAGTCGTACTTGGTAGTAAAAGGCAGTTTTACAATATCATCTATACTGTTTATGTCATCGGGAGTAACTCCCAGTTCCTGCATTTTCTTACGATAAAAAGGAGTGTCATGATACACACGCTCCACAGTCTTTTTGAGACGAATGCTCTGGATTTTACGAAGGCTTTCGCGATCCATGCATTCGATGCTTTCATTCCAAATCATGTTCTTCGTTGTATTACAATTATTAATGGTTGTTATCAATATAGCTGCAAAGTAAACAAAAAAATTTTGTTTATCTCAAAGATTTTACCGAATATTGCCGCTTCTAAGAAGAGAAAATGAACAAATTCGAACTGACATCCGCCTACCAACCTACCGGTGACCAGCCGGAAGCCATCGCACAGCTGACCGAGGGCGTGCATGAGGGACTTCCTGCACAAACATTACTCGGTGTCACCGGGTCCGGAAAGACATTCACCATAGCCAACGTCATTGCCAACATCAACAAGCCAACGCTGATATTGAGCCACAACAAGACGCTGGCTGCCCAGTTGTACAGCGAGTTCAAGGGATTCTTCCCGAACAATGCCGTAGAATACTATGTGTCCTACTACGACTACTATCAGCCCGAAGCCTACCTGCCATCATCGGACACCTATATAGAAAAAGACCTCGCCATCAACGACGAGATAGACAAGTTGCGCCTTGCCGCCACCTCTGCCCTGCTTTCGGGCAGGAAAGATGTAGTGGTGGTATCCTCCGTTTCGTGCATATACGGCATGGGGAATCCGGCAGACTTCTACAACAACGTCATCGAAGTACAGCAAGGCAAGAATTTCAGTCGCAATGTCTTCCTGCGACGCTTGGTGGACAGTCTTTATGTACGCAACGACATTGACCTGAACCGCGGCAATTTCCGCGTGAAAGGCGATACGGTGGACATTTATCTGGCTTACGCCGACAACTTGCTGCGCGTCACCTTTTGGGGAGACGAGGTAGACAGTATTGAGGAAGTGGACCCTATGAGCGGCGTTACCGTCGCCAAGTTCGATGCCTACAAGATTTATCCCGCCAACCTCTTCATGACCACCAAGGAAGCCACGTTGCGTGCCATACACGAAATAGAGGATGACCTTCACAAGCAGGTGCAATGGTTTGAAAACGAAGGCCGCCCATTCGAGGCCAAACGCTTGCAGGAACGGGTGACCTATGATATGGAAATGATACGCGAATTGGGACATTGCTCCGGCATTGAGAATTATTCTCGCTACTTTGACGGGCGTGCTGCCGGTACCCGCCCCTACTGCCTGCTGGACTTCTTCCCCGAAGATTTCCTGATAGTCATTGACGAAAGCCACGTCAGCATCCCGCAGATACGTGCCATGTACGGAGGTGACCGCGCCCGCAAGATAAACCTGGTGGAGTACGGATTCCGCCTACCGGCTGCCATGGACAACCGCCCGCTGAAATTCGATGAATTCGAAGAGATGGCCAAACAAGTGATTTACGTCAGCGCCACACCGGCAGACTATGAGCTGATGAAATCCGAAGGCATCGTAGTAGAACAAGTCATCCGCCGACGGGACTGTTAGACCCCATTATTGAGGTGCGTCCCAGCCACAACCAAATAGACGACCTGATGGAAGAAATCCAAGCACGCATCGAGAAGAACGAGCGTACCCTCGTCACCACCCTCACCAAACGAATGGCTGAAGAACTGACGGAATATCTGCTGAACAACAACGTGAAGTGTAATTATATCCACAGCGACGTAGACACTTTGGAACGTGTGAAGATTATGGGTGACTTGCGCGAGGGCATTTACGATGTACTTGTCGGTGTCAACCTGCTGCGTGAAGGACTCGACCTGCCTGAAGTCTCTCTCGTTGCCATTCTCGATGCAGACAAGGAAGGTTTCCTTCGTTCCCACCGCTCACTGACACAGACTGCCGGACGTGCCGCCCGTAACGTGAACGGTATGGTCATCATGTATGCCGACAAAATAACGGACAGCATGCAACTGACCATCGACGAGACCAACCGCCGTCGCGAGAAGCAGTTGAAGTACAACGAAGAGCACGGCATCACACCACAGCAAATCAAGAAAGCCAAGAACCTCAATGTGTTTGCCACCAACGAGGCTTCCGGCGAAGCCGTCCTCAGCAGCGAGAAGTTCACTTCCAGCACTCCCCGCCCCTATGTGGAACAAGAAAGTACATCTACGATGGCTGCCGACCCTATAGTACAGTACATGAGCCGCAAGCAACTGGAAAAGAGTATCGAACGTACCAAGAAGCTTATGCAGGAGGCTGCCAAGAAACTCGATTTTATCGAAGCCGCACAGTATCGGGACGAGGTGCTGAAGATGGAGGAATTGCTGAAAGAAAAAGACGAGTAAGGGATTTCACCTCTTTTTCTCAAACTATACTCCCCTCCTTTTGTTATTCTATGAAACAGAGTATTAATTCATAAAGACAAAAGCGAGATGAATAAACCAATAAAGACAATAGCTGTTGCACTGGCTGCCATAGCCTCCATGAGTGTGCAACAAACAGAAGCGTGTACCCGAGCCACCTACATCGGTCCTGACAATACAGTCATTACAGGACGTACGATGGACTGGAAAGAAGACCTTATGAGTAACATCTATGTATTCCCACGAGGCATGCAAAGGGCAGGCTACAACAAAGGGAATACAGTGAACTGGACTTCCAAGTACGGTAGCGTCATTGCCGCCGGTTATGACATAGGTACCTGCGACGGTATGAACGAGAAAGGTCTGGTTGCCAGCCTGCTCTTCCTTCCGGAGTCCGTTTACCACCGCCCGGGAGACAACCGCCCGATTATGGGCATCAGTATCTGGACGCAATACGTACTCGACAATTTTGCAACCGTACGCGAAGCTGTGGATGAACTGAAAAAAGAATCCTTCCGCATTGATGCACCAGACCTGCCCAACGGAGCCGCTTCCACCCTGCATCTGGCCATCACAGATGAAACCGGAAACACGGCTATCCTGGAATACATAGACGGAAACCTTGAGATACATGAAGGCAAGCAGTATCAAGTAATGACCAACTCTCCCAAATATGAACTCCAGCTGGCTATCAACGACTATTGGAAAGAGGTAGGCGGACTGAATATGTTGCCGGGAACCAACCGCTCCAGTGACCGCTTTGTACGCGCATCGTTCTACATCAATGCCATTCCGCAAACAGCGGATGCAAAGATTGCTGTACCCAGTGTATTGAGCGTAATGCGCAATGTTTCTGTACCGTTCGGTATCACCACACCGGACAAGCCCCATATCTCCTCCACCCGTTGGCGTTCTGTATCCGACCAGAAGAACAAAGTATATTATTTTGAGTCCACACTGACCCCTAACTTGTTCTGGCTCGACCTGAAGAAAATCGATTTTAGCCCGAATGCAGGAATCAAGAAACTCTCACTGACAAACGGAGAAATCTATGCCGGAGATGCCATAAAGGATTTGAAAGACAGCAAAGGATTTGTATTTCTTTTCCAGACGCCGGTAATGTAGCACAGCCCCTACACATAGCCCCTCAATAATGGATGCTTCCCACTTCTTTCTATAAGAGAAAGCAGGGAAGCATTTATTTTTCTCATTATTTTTGTGTACGTTTGCAGATACATACTCAATGCAGCAATTTACATGGAATTATTAGTATACAAAGCCTCTGCCGGCTCAGGCAAGACCTTTACGCTGGCTGTGGAATACATCAAGCATTTGATAATCAATCCACGCGCCTACCGGCAGATACTTGCCGTAACCTTCACCAACAAGGCTACGGCAGAGATGAAGGAGCGCATACTGACACAGCTTTACGGTATCTGGAAGGGAGCACCTTCTTCCGAAGCATACTTGGAGAGAATTAAAAATTATAAATTAAAAATTAAAGAAGAAGGCGGGGGACGGATTGACGGACGGGAAGATTCGTCAACGGGCCGGCATGGCACTGCAATACATGCTGCATGACTACAGCCGTTTCCGCGTGGAAACCATCGACTCCTTTTTTCAATCTGTGATGCGCAACCTTGCCCGCGAACTGGAACTGAGTCCTAACCTGAACATAGAGCTGAACAACAGTGAAGTGCTGAGTGATGCCGTAGACAGCCTCATCGAGAAGCTTACCCCCACTTCTCCCGTGCTGGCATGGCTGCTGGACTACATCGACGAGCGCATCCGCGACGACAAACGCTGGAACGTATCGAATGAGGTGAAAAGTTTCGGACGAAACATCTTCGATGAAAGCTACATAGAACGCGGCGAAAAACTACGGCAATGCTTCGTACTCCGAACACGTTGAAACTCTACCGGGATGTGCTGCGCGATATGGAAACCGAGGCTCTGGAACAGATGAAAAGTTTCTACGACCAGTTTGAAGGCGAACTGGAAGGCATGCCCTCACTCCCGAAGACTTGAAAGGAGGTGCCCGAGGCATCGGCAGTTACTTCCGCAAACTGCGCGACGGCAGACTGTCTGACAAAGATGTGCTGAACGCCACCCTGCAAAACAGCCTGGCAGATGCAAAAAACTGGGCAACGAAAACATCCTCACGGAAGGACGACATCATCTGTCTGGCAAAAACCAGCCTGATACCTCTACTGCAGGAAGCCGAAAGAATGCGTCCGCAACGCAACCGCACCCTGAACAGTTGCCGTCTCTCGCTCCAGCATCTCAACAAACTACAACTCCTCAACCATATTGACGAAGAGGTACGTACACTGAACCGAGAACATAACCGCTTTCTACTTTCGGACACCAACGCCCTGCTGCACAAATTGGTGCGCGAGGGTGACTCTTCGTTCGTCTTCGAGAAAATCGGCGCCAACATACGCAACGTCATGATTGACGAATTCCAGGACACCAGCCGCATGCAATGGGACAACTTCCGTCTGCTGTTGCTCGAAGGACTTTCGCAAGGAGCCGACAGTCTGATTGTGGGAGATGTGAAGCAGTCCATCTACCGCTGGCGGAACGGGGACTGGGGAATACTGAACAGCTTGGGAAATAAAGAATTAAACTTAAACTCCTTCCCCGTCCGTGTGGAAACCCTAAAAACAAACCGGCGTAGCGAAACCAACATTATCCGTTTCAACAACCAGGTATTTACCGCTGCCATAGACTACCTCAATGCATTACACCTGAACGAACTGAAAGAGGATTGCCTACCCCTGAAACGCGCTTATGCCGACGTAGTGCAGGAATCGCCCAAGAGCACGGAGTACGGCTACGTAAAAGCCACCTTCCTGGAACCGGACGATGAACACAACTATACAGAGCAGACCCTTCTCGCTTTAGGAGAAGAGGTGCAACGGCTGCTGGAAGAGGGCGTAACACTGAATGATATCACCATCCTTGTCCGCAAGAACAAGAATATCCCGCCGATAGCCGACTATTTTGACAAAGAACTGCATCTTTCTGTCGTGTCCGACGAAGCTTTCCGTCTGGATGCCTCCCTTGCCATCTGCATGCTGATGGATGCCCTGCGCTGCCTATCGAATCCGGAGAACAAGATTGCGGAGGCTGCGCTGATGGAGAATTACAAATTACAAATGACAAATGACGAGCAGTCGGGATTCATCATAGCCACTCCCCTGCCCGAAACCTTTACCTCCCGACGGGAAACGCTGCGCTTGATGCCTTTGTATGAGTTACTGGAAGAACTGTTCAGCATCTTCGGCATGAGCCGCATTGAAAAGCAGGATGCCTACCTCTTCTCCTTCTTCGATGCTGTGACGGAGTATCTGCAAAGCAATTCTTCCGAACTGGCCAGCTTCATCCGCTACTGGGACGAAACCCTTTGCAGCAAAACCATCCCCAGCGGTGAGATGGACGGCATACGCATCCTCTCCATCCACAAGTCCAAAGGACTGGAATTCCATACCGTACTGATTCCCTTCTGCGACTGGAAGCTGGAGAACGAAACCAACAACCAGCTGGTGTGGTGCGCCCCACCGGAAGAGCCTTATAATGCCATCAGCTTAGTACCGGTGAACTATTCCACCACCATGGCGGAATCCATATACCGGCAGGACTATCTGCACGAACGTCTTCAGCTGTGGGTAGACAATTTGAATCTGCTGTACGTAGCCTTTACCCGTGCCGGCAAGAACCTCATCCTCTGGAGCCGAAAGGAACAGAAGGGAACCATGTCCGAACTCCTTGCCAACACCCTGCCCCACATAGCCAAAGACGGAGCAGGCAGTTGGGACGAAGAGGCTTCCATATATGAGAACGGCAAGATTTGCCCTTCCCCCGTCCCCGTCTCACAGCATGACGCAGACAACCCTGCTAACGACGAAGCTAAACCTCTATACTACGAACAGAAACCTCTATACTGCGAACGTAAACCTGAGGTTTACGAACAGCAACCAGTCAACAGACTTTCGCAAAAGCCGGTCAAACTGCCCGTCCACATGGAGAGCATGCTCCACGACATTGAGTTCCGGCAATCCAACCGTTCGGCAGACTTCATAGCAGGAGTGGACGAAGCAGAGTCCAGCCAGCGCTTCATCAACCGGGGACGTTTGCTGCATACCCTATTCTCTGCCATCGAAACGGAAAAAGACATTGACAATGCCATCAGCCAGCTCGTCTTTGAAGGTGTGATTGGACGGAGTGAGACGGAAGAAGAAATACGCAATCTCACCCAACGCGCTTTCTCCCTGCCTCAAGTCAAGGACTGGTATTCAGGAACGTGGCAGCTATTCAATGAATGCGACATCATCTGGCAGGAAAACGGTGAACTGCGGACACGCCGCCCGGACCGCGTGATGATGCGTGGCGAAGAAATCGTAGTGGTGGACTTCAAGTTCGGAAAGCCAAACAAGAAGTACAACAAGCAGGTGCAGGGATACATGCAACTGCTGGTCCGCATGGGGTATGTCGCAGAAAATATACGGGGTTACTTGTGGTATGTAGAGGAGAACAACATAGAACCGGTATAACTCACTCCCCATCCACTATTAATTATCAATTATCAACTAAATCATGGAAACATTCCTCCAACTGGTCGCCCGCGACCTTTACGCCAAAATAGGAAACGACCTCTCGCGCACCGCCATCGTTTTCCCCAACAAACGTGCCAGTCTGTTCTTCAACGAATATCTGGCAACTGAAACGGACCGCCCTTTGTGGTCGCCTGCCTACGTCAGCATCAGCGAACTGTTCCGGCAACTCTCTCCATTGAAGTCCGGCGACCCTATCCGCCTGGTATGCGAACTGTATAAGGTGTTCTGCGAAGAGACCCGCAGCGAAGAAACTCTGGATGACTTCTACTTCTGGGGAGAACTGCTCATCAGCGATTTCGATGACGTAGACAAAAACCTTGTAGATGCCGACAAACTCTTCAGCAACCTGCAAGAACTGAAGAACATTATGGACGATTACGACTTCCTCGACCAAGAACAAGAAGAAGCCATCCGCCAGTTCTTCCAGAACTTTTCCATAGAAAAGCGCACGGAGCTGAAAGCCAAATTCATCTCCCTCTGGGATAAACTGGGCGACATCTACCGCCACTACCGCCGCAATCTTACAGAACTGGGCATCGCCTACGAAGGCATGATGTACCGCAATGTCATGGAGCAACTCGACACCGACCGACTGCGCTACGACCGCTATGTATTTGTCGGCTTCAACGTGCTGAATAGAGTAGAAACCCGTTTCTTCCAGCTCTTGCAGGATGCCGGGAAAGCAATGTTCTATTGGGATTACGACGTGTTCTACACCCGTCTTCCCCTTGAGCAAAAGCCGCCCTATACCCACGAAGCAGGCGAATTCATCCTCCGCAACCTAAAGCTGTTTCCCAACCAACTGCCCGAAACTTCTTTTGATGTACTGCGGAAACCCAAGAACGTACGCTTTATCTCCGCTTCTACCGAAAATGCACAAGCCCGCTACTTGCCGCAATGGATTAGGGGAATGAAGAATTAAGAACCCCTTCTTCATTCAAAGACACTGCCGTTGTCCTTTGCAACGAATCCCTACTGCTTCCCGTCCTCCACTCCATTCCGGCAGAGGTAAAGAACGTCAACATCACAATGGGATTTCCCCTTGCCCAAACTCCGGTGTACAGTTTTATCAACGCCCTTGTAGAGCTACAGACTACCGGCTACCATGCAGGTACCGGACGATACATCTACGAAACCGTAATCACGCTGCTGAAACACCCTTACACCCGGCAACTTTCCCCCAATGCCGAAACACTGGAAAAACAGCTTACCCGGGACAACCGCTTCTATCCCCTTCCCTCGGAGCTGAAGCAGGACGCATTTCTTGAACAAGTCTTTACACCACAGAACAGCATTGCCGCCCTATGCAGCTACCTCACCGAACTGCTTCGCGAAGTGGCCGTCCTCTACCGCCAGGAAAAAGACGTGGAAGACATCTTCAACCAGCTGTACCGCGAGTCTCTGTTCAAAAGCTACACCCTCGTCAACCGCCTGCTCAGCCTGATAGAGACCGGCGAACTGAGTGGCGTGCGCACAGACACGCTGAAGCGACTGCTGAACCGGCTGCTTACCTCTGCCAACATCCCCTTCCACGGAGAGCCCGCCATCGGCATGCAAGTAATGGGTGTGCTGGAAACGCGTAACCTCGACTTCCGCAACCTCATCATGCTCTCCCTCAACGAAGGGCAATTGCCCAAAGCCGGAGGCGACTCCTCCTTCATTCCCTACAACCTGAGGAAGGCCTTCGGCATGACCACCATAGAACACAAGAATGCCGTCTATGCCTACTACTTCTACCGCCTCATCCAACGGGCAGAAAACGTCACCTTATTATATAACATCTCTTCGGACGGACTGAACCGCGGGGAGATGTCCCGCTTCATGCTGCAATTCCTGGTAGAGTCGCCGCACAACATCTCCCTTGAGTACCTTGAAGCCGGACAATCTCCACAACAAGCCCTGGAAATTGAGATTCACAAGACACCGGAGATGTTGCAACAGATGTTCGACGCCTACGACATCCACCGATGTCCCCAAGCGTTCTTCTCCCCCTCCGCCCTCAATGCCTATCTGGACTGCCGGCTGAAATTCTACTACCGATACGTAGCCGGCCTGAAGGCTCTCGATGAAGTAAGCGCCGAAATAGACTCCACCCTCTTCGGCACCATCTTCCACCGTTCTGCCGAACTGGTGTACAACGAACTGACAACCAACGGACGGGAAATACGTAAAGAAGACCTGGAACAGTTACTGAAAGACGATGTCCGCCTGCAAGCCTATGTGGACAATGCTTTTAAAGAAAAGTTCTTCCATGTGCCCTTACGGAGCAACCGGAATATAACGGTACGCAGCTTATCCATTCCAAAGTCATTGCCTCTTACCTGCGCCAGCTTCTGCGCAATGACCTGCAATATGCCCCGTTCCGTATGGAGGGTATGGAACAGGACGTCAGAGAAATGATGGAAATAGATACTCCGCAAGGAAAGCTTGCCTTACAGATAGGCGGTACCATCGACCGCCTGGACAGCAAAGGAGACACGCTACGTATCGTGGACTACAAGACAGGCGGTACTCCCAAGACTCCTGAAAATATAGAACAACTGTTTACTCCCGCCGACAACCGTCCCAACTATATTTTCCAGACGTTTCTGTACGCCGCCATCCTCTGCCGCAAGCAATCGCTGAAGGTAGCCCCTTCCCTACTTTACATCCACCGGGCAGCTTCCGAAAGCTACTCCCCGGTCATCGAAATGGGAGCGCCACGACAACCCAAGGTACCGGTCAACAACTTCGCTTTCTTCGAAGACGAGTTTCGCGAACGGCTGCACGGACTCCTGCAGGAGATATTCAGCCAAGAAGAAACATTCAGCCAAACAGAGGATACCCGGAAATGTGAATATTGCGATTTCCGCAGTCTGTGTAAGAGATAGAGAATAAAAACAGACCATCCGTTCATAAGAAACAGATGGTCTGCACGACCGTAACAGACGGTCTATTTGAGTCTGACGGATGGTCTGTTTTACTTCAACGGACCATCTGTTCTATTTTCTTCGTTATCACTTCTTCACCGGAATAGAGAAGCTGAATATGGAGCCTTCGCCTTCCTTGGAAGTAAACCACAGTTTACCGCCATTCTTCACGACAAAATCCTTGCATAGCAACAAGCCCAGTCCCGAGCCTTCTTCGTTGTTCGTGCCGAACGTGCTGAAATGCGTATCAGTATGCAACAACTTCTTCTGCCCCTCCTCGCTGATGCCACAGCCATAATCCTGGACGCTGACAACTGCCATACCATCTACTTCCTCCATCTTCACCAGTACCTCTGAGTTCTCCTTACTGAACTTAATGGCATTACTCAACAAGTTACGGACCACTGTCTTCAGCATGTCAATATCAGCGTTGACCATCATTTTTTCCGGTTTCATCTCGCGGATTCTTATCTTCTTCAGGCTTGCCACCATACTGAAAATCTCAATGACACCGTCTGTCACTTCGACGAGGTCCACATCCTGATAAACCACGTTCAACTTACCGATTTGACTCTTTGTCCATTTCAGCAGGTTATCCAGCAATGAAAACACATCCTCCGTAGTCTGATTAGCCATCGTCAGAAGCTCGTACATTTCGGCGCCAATTTTCTCAGATGGCAAGTTCAATATCAGCATATTCAGCACCATTTTGATGGATCCCATCGGAGAACGTAAGTCATGGGCAATCACCGAATAAAGCTTGTCACGCCCGGCAATAGTACGTTGCAGTTCTTCCGTCTTACTCAAAATCAACCGTTTGGCAGCTACCAAAGATATTTGGTGGGTAACACGGATAATCAATTCCTCCTTATTGAAAGGCTTAGAGATGAAGTCATTCGCGCCAACCTGAAACCCCTTCACAATATCTGCCGTACTATTCAGTGCGGTCAGAAAGATGATTGGAATATCAGCTGTATTCGGATTTGACTTTAAATGTTGAGCTACTTCAAAACCACTCATGTCCGGCATCATTACGTCAAGCAAAACCAAATCAGGATTTTCCTTTTCCACCTGTTCCAACGCTTGCCGCCCGTTACTTGCAGTAGCAATCGCGAATTTCTCATTTGTCAAAAGCACTTTCAACAATAAAACGTTTGACATCACATCGTCAACGATGAGAATCTTGTATTCGGAAGGATTTATTTCCATGTTCATCTTTCTATATTGTTTTTCCCGTTATCAAAATTACTATTTAGTTAGGAACGATATTCCTTAAAATACTCTATTATATACTGTAAACCCTCTTCCAGCTCTATAGTCGGTTCCCAGCCCAACTTTTCCTTTGCCAGAGTGATGTCCGGCTGACGCTGTTTGGGATCATCATGAGGCAGTGGCTTGAAAATCAGTTTCGACTTGGAATTCGTCAGCCTAATGACCTTTTCCGCCAGTTCCAATATGGAGAATTCATTCGGATTTCCCAAGTTTACCGGACCGATAAAATCGTCCTCCGTGTTCATCATCCGCACCATACCTTCTATACAGTCATCTACATATTGGAAACTTCGCGTCTGATTACCCGAACCGTATATTGTAATATCCTGGTTCTGCAATGCTTGAACCACGAAATTGGAAACCACCCGTCCGTCATTCGGCAACATCCGAGGACCATACGTATTGAATATACGGATAATCTTGATCCGCACTCCATTCTGGCGGTGATAGTCCATAAACAATGTCTCGGCACAACGCTTCCCTTCATCATAACAAGAACGGAGGCCAATTGGATTTACATTTCCCCAATAACTTTCCACTTGGGGATGAATAACGGGGTCACCGTACACTTCGCTGGTAGAAGCCTGCAATATCTTGGCATTCGTCTTTTTGGCCAGTCCCAGCATATTGATGGCGCCCAATACAGAAGTCTTGATGGTTTTAATGGCATCATATTGGTAGTGGATGGGAGAAGCAGGACAAGCCAGATTATAGATTTCGTCCACATCTGCCTCATAAGGGGTTTCCACATCATGCAGTACAAATTCAAAGCGGGGATTGCTCTTCAGATGAGTGATATTTCCTTCCGAACCGGTGAAAAGATTATCCAGACAAATCACCTGATGCCCGTCGTTTATCAATCGGGTACAAAGATGAGAACCTATAAAACCAGCACCGCCACTAACCAAAATTTTCTTCATGTAATGTTTTTTATAGTGCCTTAAAGCACATAGGACCTATTCTGTTTGTTTTGATGCTGACAAATGTAGGCGATTTGACTAAATTATGCAAGTTTGCAACGAAATATTTCACTTGTTAATGAATATAAAGAGGCAGATTAAAAAATCCGCCCCTGAAATATTCATTTATTTATCCGCCACATACTCTTCTTTCTTATCCGGAATGCTGAAGTTCTTGTTCCGCAAACAAGTCTGCCAGACCCGAAATTTGCTTTAAACGCAACACTTCGTCGCGATCCATTCCGATATTCTTCATTATCCATTCATCAGACATACCGGCTCTGTCCAATTCCGCAACAATATGGCACATCAACTCGATATTATGCGTACCACGGGCACGATTATGACGGATAGTGGACGCCATACGGTTGGAAAGTTCCTTGTCAATCACGACCACGGGAAGCAACCCGTTTTCGCGCTGATAAATTCTTTTGGATGTCTTCAACACCTGATAACGGTGGTAACCGTCCACCAGGATGTAGTTATCCTCTTCCTCATCATAGTAACAGACACAAGGCATGGTGAAACCATCTTCCCAGATGGAAAGCTCCAGAAGCTTCATTTCGGGCGGTGCCACTACATTCGGATTGTAATCGTTTGCTTGTATTTTCTCTATTGGAATTGCCCTTACGTTATATACCGGACTTTTATCTACGCTCATAACATCATATTTTTGAATTGTTCCATTATCTTGTCTCTTTTGTATGCCTCTTCCTTGTTCAAGGCAAAACCCATGTACTTGCAGGCATGGTCATTCTTCAGGATGCATATGCACATCCGCTTATAAGTGGGAATTTCCCGGAATTCCGCGATGTCAATATCATCCAGATAATCCATGCGCACCGGCTTCTTGTTTGTCTTGTAATTCGTGGTATTTATCACTTCAATGGACACTCCTGCATCCCTCAGCTTCTGGATGGTCTCGTCAGCCAGACACCCCCCTTTTGTACGCCAGAATTCAATGCTGACGGTAAGCTTTTTCAAGTAGTTCCTCCGGGTCTCTTCCGGCAAGGTGGAAAGCAGGAACTGCATAAAGCCTTTCCACGTATACCCTTCGGGCAGTCGGACCGTCTGCCACCCCATAGCACGCGTCCTCCGTAAATACCGGTAAAGTTCACCCCGTTGACCCGCCCTATCATTCTTCCCCAAGTATTCGGGTCGATGACACGATACAGCTTCAGGCTCTCTTGTGCCTCACAAAGAAAAGGGCTTGCCACACGCTGGCGTTCGATATTGACTCCGGCTTTATAATATAGGTCATACAAATGGTTATAGTCAAAGCCGAATTTGCCATTGGCCGTCCAGATATCCGTCGTCTTCCAATCATAAATGGGATAAGCATTGAAAATGTCATTGCCTATCTTCGAGGTCCAGCGGTAATTGTGGTACATCTGATACTTCCGGTTCAGATGGATGCTGCGCCAGCGGTTAAAACTCTCTTGCGTACGGATGCCTATGAGAAAGCAGGCACGCACTCCATCCTTCTTCTCATGCAGCCATTTGGCAAAGTGCATCTGGAACTCATAATCCCACATTTCGGGAGTGTAGAAAGGAAACGTCTCTTTAGTGAGGCAGCCTTTCGGCATCTTCCTTACCCAAATGTCCTCCAAATCCTCCTGCCACGGACGCCAGTAACTCTGGTACATCGACGTACAAGTCGTTACACGGAAAGGCACACAAACACGATACACCTCCAATATATCCTTATTCGCCTCCAATACCCGGTCCACATAATCAATGGTCATGCTGTACTGTATCTCATAGTCCATATGGAATACACACAGTTTACGGTTCAGCCGGTTCCGGCGGATATAGTCTATGCACAAATTCAGCAACACTCCACTATCTTTTCCTCCCGAAAAAGAGACGCATATCGTGTCAAATTCCCTAAAAATCACATCAAGACGTTCTTGCGCCAGTTCATACACATTTTTGGGTGTAGCCATAATTATCTGTTTTTCTTCATTTTCACATAACGGGTCCATACCTTGTCTTCCAAAAAGCCCAGCTCGCTGAAGACATCCCTATCTTCAACAAAGCTAACAGCCGTCAGACTACTCTCCTCGCCCTGCTTCTCAAGTACCTTTTCCAGAAGCAATTTTAGCGTGTCAACATTCCTTTCCTTAATATAATAGTTGTTGATGACACATTCATACTTCTTGTGCTCCACCGGCACAAAACCTACAACATGTTTATTATCCAGAGCAACAAACCACTCGTACTCTTCCGATGTCCGGAAAGGGTAATTGTAGTTCTGTTTCAGCACTTCCGGGCTCATAACCAAAGGGGCTACAAGCTCGTACAGCTTTTTATCCGTACCATGTAATTGCACTATCTGTATCATATCTACATTTATATTATTTGTAATTACGTGTTAAAGATAAAGCTTATTTACGACGGAATATTCTCCTTTTAAATAGATTTAAGAATATAGCCCTGTAATATAAAATATTAATAAATAAATATTATCCCCCTAATTTGTATATGTTGATTAATTTGGGTTTCTTTGCAAAAGAAAGTCACCCGAAGAGAAATAATGAAATATTTACTGCTTTTTATGACCTTTGCCAAGATAGGAATGTTCACTATCGGTGGCGGATACGCTATGATACCTCTCATTGAACGGGAAATCGTAAAAAAGAGATGGATGAGTAAAGAAGATTTCATGGAAATGTTTGCGTTGACCCAGTCACTTCCCGGTGTTTTTGCTGTCAATATATCCATATTCGTCGGCTACAAGCTGCATAAAGTAAAAGGTAGCCTGGTGTGTGCACTTGCCACAATCCTCCCTCTTTTGTCATCATGATGCTGATAGCCATGTTCTTCGCTCATTTTCAGGACAACCAGGTGATGATACGCATCTTTAACGGTATCCGTCCGGCAGTAGTCGCACTGATTGTGATACCCTGCATTTCGGCTGCACGGGCACTGAAGCTGAAGTATTGGCAACTGGTGCTTCCAGCCATCGCCACCATACTCATCTGGCAATTCGGGCTATCCCCCGTATACATTGTCCTTGCAGGAATTGCAGGAGGAATGCTCTATACATTATGGTTAAAAGATAAACTGAGAAAATTACAGATATGATTTATTGGCAGCTGATATTGGTATATCTAAAAATCGGAATGTTCGGTTTCGGAGGCGGTTACGCCATGTTGTCCCTCATCCAATATGAGGTGGTGGACCACCATCACTGGCTCACCCTGCAACAATTCACGGACGTAGTGGCCATCTCGCAGATGACGCCTGGTCCGATAGGCATCAACAGTGCCACCTATGTGGGCTATGCAGTTACTCAAAGCGTGTGGGGAGCTGTCGTGACCACCATTGCAGTATGTCTTCCCTCGTTCATCCTGGTATTGCTCATCTCTTACTTCTTCGTGAAATGCAAGGACAACAAATACATCAAGGCGGCAATGTCGGGACTGCTGCCCATGTCCGTATCATTGATAGCTGCTGCTGCCTTATTGCTGATGAACAAGGAAAATTTCATAGATTACAAAAGCATACTTATCTTTGCAGCCGCTTTCGGCGTGACGTGGAAGTGGAACCTCCACCCTATCTTACTGATAATCCTTGCCGGAGTCGCAGGCTTCCTTCTATATTGAAGAAGCGGTAGAGACGGATACCATCTTGCGGGCATATGCCCACACCACGCAATAGGCAACCAGCGGTACGATGAACGCCCACACCATCGTCGTATGGTCTGCCACCAGTCCCATCAACAGCGGACCTACCACGCCTCCCACGGGAGACATCATCAGGAAAGAGGAAGCCCTCTTGGTATGGTTGCCCAGCCCGCGCAAGGAAAGTGCAAAAATCGTGGGAAACATAATAGCCTCAAATGCATATCCGCACAACAGAGCTGCAAGCGACACCATTCCTACATCCAGCAACACCAACAAGGTAGTCATCACAGTGCCCGTAGCACAAACCAGCAACATCTTCTCGGCACGCACACGTCCCATAATCCAGCTACCGGCAAAACGTCCTAACATAAATAATCCCAGTCCACCGAAAGAAAGCACTACGGAAGCTTCGCGGGCATTCATCCAATTCTGCTCCACCACGTAATTGATGAAGAAGCTGTTGATGGAAATCTCGCCGACCTCATAGGCAAACAAGGCTATCAGCCCGAAAATGAAAAGCCGGTGTGACCACAATCCGACCTTATTACCAGCTTCGTCCACCTCCACACTATGTTCAATCTCGGGCAACTTGATTCTTGAAAGACCAGCGCTACCAGCAACACAATTACCCCCATGCAGATATAGGCAATGCGACATTACCCGAGCCCGTCTGCCCATCCTTCGAGAAGAGTAGCAGTCCAGCCAGTACCGGTGCACAGATACATCCCAGACCATTGAAGGATTGTGCGAAATTCAGTCGGCTGGCAGCAGTTTCCTTTGCGCCCAATTCTGTGGCATAAGGATTGGCGGCAGTTTCAAGAAACGTCAGTCCGCAACCTATCACGAACAATGCAAACAAGAAAAGATTAAAAGACAGATAATGCTGCCCGGGGATAAAGAGCAGCGAACCGATGCCGTAGAGCAACAGACCGAATACCACACCCCGGCGATATCCGAAGCGACTGATGAAAAGTCCTGCAGGAATGGCATGATGAAGTATCCCATATACATCGTCATCTGTATAAAGGCCGAATGTGTCTTCGTAATATCCAGTATCTCTTGAAAGTGCTTGTTCAGTACATTCAGAATGGCATGGGCAAATCCCCACAAAAAGAAAAGAGAGGTAATCAAAATGAAGGGCACAAGGTATTGTCCGCCCACCAATGGTATTCGTTTCTGTTTCATAATATGATAATTCCAGACAATCGTTGCAAGGCGATTGATAATTGCAGGGTGCAAAGATAAACAAAACTCCCGGTCTTTACCCAACATTTTCCTATTCGCTATTGTACGGAGCAACTTTTTCTCTAACTTTACTGCCATCATACAATGTTAAGCCATGAAAAATGCCATCCCACATACAATTTCTACAAACTAAGTACGGAAGACGAACTTCTGATAGATGTCGTTGATTTGCAGTATACCGGAAATTCTTGACCCAGGGAAAAGTACATATTCTGACCTACTATGACATCACCTTCATCACAGAGGAACGAAGGAGATT